>Ga0070669_100000600_pt1 | contig 26735 bp, 19 predicted proteins | sample KBSS53metaG_FD_64680 | JGI IMG/M metagenome (GOLD analysis project Ga0070669, IMG submission 64680) | Switchgrass rhizosphere microbial communities from Kellogg Biological Station, Michigan, USA - KBS S5-3 metaG | ecosystem: Host-associated > Plants > Roots > Rhizosphere > Soil ...
CTGCTACCGAGGTAAACGCGAAAGCCGACGCTAATAGCAATGCCATGCAAGTGTATTTTAGAAATTTCATGTTCTATTTCTCCATTCTGTCAAAAGCCCGCAATCAGCGGAAGCGGTTGAGGGCCGCATTGAATTCAGTCTGCCCGAGTTGAGACTACTGCTTTCTGAAAGGTATTTGTAGGACCACGGCATGCCTGACCTACCGAACCGTGGCAAACTTACGCCTGGATAGGTTTTGTGTCAATCTTTTTCGCGAGTTTTTGTAGACTTTCTTACGGTCGAACTCTCGATTCGGAAACCTTTGCTGCTCCTACCATGCTGATTGGGTTCGCCTCCGCGATATCAAAAGAACCACCGCCGAGTAGTAGTAGTCCCAAAAAAAGGCCAATAATCGCGCCAGTCAAGTGAGCTCCAAAGGCAATACTGAAATTCATGAGGTCTGCTCCTACTTGGAGCAACACGAGGAAGAGCACAAAAATGACGTGGTTGCGCGCGACGCCATTACCCTCTTTAATCCACTTTCGCAGAAAAATGGCTCCTCGAGCTCCGACGACACCAAAAATGGCTGAAGACGCACCGCCGATTAATTGAGGCACTTCCACTCTTAGCGAGGGAACGTAGAGATCAAAGGCTTTGGCGTAGACAAGGTCCATAAACAATGCGCCAATTCCCGCGATGAGGTAAATAATGAGGTATTTTTTTATCCCCAGCACAAACTCAACAAAAGGACCCAGTAAGCAAAGAAACAGAAAATTAAGCGCCAGATGGGAGACGTTCCTATGCACAAAAGTCGCAGCAACCAGCTTCCACCACTCGACCGTGGTCAACTCTTGAGGAACTGCAACGGCTGTCGCGCGATATATTCGGTCAGCACCCGCTGGCCCATGAGAGATCAGCCATATGAATACAATGACGTTAATCCCCGTCACAACATAGGTAGCATAGGCCTTTCGATAGAGAAAATGCTTGGACTCAGAATGCAATTCTATCTCCTGGTGGATTCGCACGTCTCGGGCGAATCATTAGCTTGATCGCTTTGGGATCCGAAAACCTGCTAGTACTGGACAAGACTTCCTTCACGTTTGGCACGGCGGAGGGCCCCATCAAAGAGTACGAGCGCAAAGGGAAGGAGCGCGATCAAAAACAGGACAAGGGTGGTGAGAGTACCTCGCAGCTGGCCCCAACCCTGGCCTTCAATTAACACGCGACGCACGCCATCAAGCCCGTAGGTAGTTGGTAAGGCACAGGAGATGATACTGAATGTACGCCCGAGTGACTGCGTGGGGAAAAGTACACCCGAAAAGAGGAACGAACCGGTGGCTAGCAGGGCGCCAAATGGATCTCCTCGTTTGAATACCAGCGTAAAACTCGCGGAGAGAATACCAACGCACTGTAAAACCATAGCAGTCAGCACGATGACTATCAGCGCGAGCAGTAGATTGCCCTTGTATTGAACTCCGAAGAAGCACCAAGCGAGAAATAGATAGAAAAACGCGAAGAAACTCGCCTGAAGGAACTCCCAAGCGGTACTAGCTATGATCACGGTCGGCACTCTTATCGGGCTCATGAGGACATTCTCAAGCGTTCCTTGGAGTTGTTCCGAACGTATAGCGTTGGCCAAACTTGAGAAACCGCAACCAAAGTAGCTCATCAGGGCGAACCCAGTGATCCAGGCGGCAAACGGGTCGTCCCACTGTCGCGGTGCCCCCTGAACTCGACCCCTAAAAACATAAGATATGAAGAAAAGCGCAGTGACAATAATTACGGTTTGGAGCATGCGCATGAAAAAATCCATGCGATAACTAATAGCCAGCGCAAAGTCTCGGCTCACGAAACCGCGAAGGCGCCTGAAAAACAGTAGGCTTCTCGCGGCCGCTCTAGCCGCCGCGTTTACCTCCGTTCTCTCGGCTGCTGCAATCGCAGAATTTGCCATCGCAGACTTTGGTCCAAGATACGTGGTTCTAAGTTTATCGGCTGTCAGCATCGTGAAACTCCGCAGTCCTGCCCTTCCCGATTGTCCTGATAACCCTGAATCACATCGAGAAGCGTAGTTCGCTCAAAATCAAGCGCCAGGATCGTCGCTCCATTGTCATGTAATCTTCCAAGAACCAAGTCAAGCTGATCATCCCTTTCCATGCGCGTAAAGGATATTATGATTTCGGACCCTTCTATGGTGAGTTTGAGATCGTCCAAGTGAGGCAGCAATAATTCAACCTCCGCCGGCAACAACCCGCGCATTGTTATATGCACACGCTCCGTTGGTGTCTCCACTGCTTTTAGATTCTTGGGTGTGTCAACATCACGAATCTGTCCACCGCTGAGAATTGCAACCCGTGAGCAAAGCTCTTCTACCTCAGAAAGGTTGTGTGACGTTAGAAGAATGGAGACGGGACGATCTTGTTCAACTAAAGCTCGGATCACCGAACGCATCGTGGCCGCTGCCACGGGATCAAGTGAGCGGGTTGGTTCGTCCAACAGCAATACAGGAGGATCAGCGATCAACGCTCGCATGACCGACATCCGTTGCTTGTTGCCCGTCGAGAGCTCGCCAAAACGGCGATGCTCATAGTCGCCCATATTAAAGAGTTCAACAAGGTCGGAAATACGTCGCAGGGCCTCCGTGTCGCTCATCCCATAAAGACGCGCAAAAAACATTAGGTTCTGGCGGACACTTATCCGCCAGTAAAAGCTTCGCTCTTCCGCCGAGGCTAGCCCGACATGAAGCCGCACTTGCTCTTCATCAAAAACGCTATCGTAGCCGTGAACAGAAACGGTGCCTGAGGTTGGCTGCACCATCGTCGCAATAATTTTTGTCAGCGTGGTTTTACCAGCACCATTCGGTCCAATCAAGCCGAAAATCTCGCCCTGGCGAACCTCGAACGAGACTCCACTCAAGGCTTCAACCGGATGCAAGCACTTGCGTTGAATCGCCTGACGGACACGCTGAAATGAAATCGGATAGGTTTTAGCGACGTTACTGACCGATATGGATGCGGGTTCGGCTTGGGCACCCGTAAGGTCCGCTACTTCAAAAGCGGTAAGATCATTTGCAATGGCTGTAGCTGACATAATCGAAATCCGGAAGGGAGCTTTGCCACCAACACGACAAATTACTCAACCTGAAGAAATCGGCGCCGTAGCCCAAAATTTTAGTCTGAGTGCTGATCGAAGTATAGCATTTAGATACTTCGGATTTTGAAGCCTCGTATTCTTCAGACTAGAGGCTCTCAATCGCTCGCTTATGCAAGAGAACTAATTCAAGTTCGGACTAACCGATTGAGTAAACTTTATGCCGAAAAAGGGAGCCTTAGGCTAGGAGACGAATATGGTGGATCCCTTCGTAACGAAGCATAAGCATGGCCGCCAATCCTGTCAACGCGGAAGCGTTCTGGTAGCCGGAAGCCCGGAAGTATTGCGGGCATTTTAAAATCAGTGGGCGTGTTTAGATCAAAATGCGACGTGACCGGGAGTGCGCAATTCACCTGCCCATACGCTTGGTTCCTACACGCTTAGCTTTGTTGCGCAATGACTTCGGTAAATCTATTAGATCGCCGATCGCTCTCAGACGATGAAGGTGGAGCAAATCGTGAAATCTCTGTATTGGTGGTATCTAGCGCTTCGCCGCATTTCTTCCAAATCAGATTCTTAACGGGGAGTTGAGTTGTATCAAGTCCCTTATCTTTAGTTCGCTCCTGCAGGACATTGAGAGTTTTATCCAAAAGATAATCAGGTAATCCGTTAAGTAATACGACCGCTCTGGCAAAATTAGTAGCCGTGACGCCGTCGACTCCAGGTCCCGCAGCGGTTCTACAACCTCTAAGTCTATCGTTCAGCCTAAGCAATTCGAGTATTGCTAAGTCTACACTTCCCGCGCAGAGTAAGTTGTAGATCCGGTCGAGACGATCCTTTGCAGCATTACGCTTAGGAGAGGCTCTGTAGCCCGCTCGGTCCAGCATTCTTTCGAGAGGAACACCTAATGCCGCTGCCATAGCCGGCATCCTCTTTTTCAGGACCTTCGATCCAGATTCATATCGCATCCACTGCTGCCTTGAAATCTTCACAGCTCTCGCTGTTTCAAGTTGTGTGAGACCTCGGTTGTTTCTCTGCATCGTGAGCCATTCGCCGAAAACCTTCCATCTGCCATAGATGAAATCGTGGTCGAGCTGCGTTCGTTTTCTTCTCGGCATGGTGAAACTGTGTCCAGTTCAATCGTTGTTTGAAGAGCGTGACAAAGGTCTTCTGCTTGTAACACTTAGACTGTCAACCCGGATTAAATCCCAGAAAAAATGAGACCAAATATGTTGCTCCCAAACGCCTCATTTTCTCGAGTTGGTGAAAATTAAGAACCGCTCGTTCTGTTTCTTATGACGTCGAGAGTAAATCACGACCCTGCGCGAGGAAGCTTTAACTCGAAAATCCGGCGGCAGCCAATTACGAAATCTGAAAACTTTAATCCCACTGAGGTAATCGTTAATGCCGGTCAGAAAAATTCCCAGGTACGGCGCGGGTCACAAAAATCTGGGCAAGTTCGCAAGTGTGAAGACTGGTCGTGTGGCTTGGTACGAGTCACTCCTCGAGAGGGATTTCATGTATCTGTTGGACTATGACCGCGACGTGAGTTTCTGGCATGAACAGCCACTACGAATTCGCTTTAGCTACGGGGGCAAGGTCCACCGCTATACGCCTGACTTAGAAGTTCATCGCGCTTCTCTAAAACAACTGATTGAGGTAAAGCCCAAACACCAGGTAGACAGCGGGAAGTGGGAAGTTCTATTCCGAGCAGCCTCATCCGTATGCGAGCAAGAGGGTTTTGAATTTCTGGTCATCACTGACGAAATAATTAGGCAGCAGCCCAGGCTTGAGAACGTAAAACTGCTGTGGAAGTACGCTCGCACTAGGAGCCTCCCACAGCACCAAGTCATATGTAACCAGTACTTTCGAAGCCGCAAGGATGAGCAGGTCACACTCGGTGATCTCGTTCAGCTTTTCATTAGGAAACGCGTGCCTACGCAAGCGCTCTATTCTCTTCTTTTTTGGGGGGCACTTGATTTCGACCTCATGCAGCCTCTTGATGAGTGCAGTGAGATTCGGCTTAGCGTTTCCGTCAGAGCCACAACCAGGAAGGCTTCCTAACATGCTGCAGCACAGACTTAGCAGAAACATGCACATAACAATCCGAAGCCGGGAGTACGTGATTGAAAAGCGCCTCCCAGATAAGACAATCCGGCTCAGGGATGTTCTCACTGATCAGCGTACCGCTATGCCGGAACAGGAGCTCATCGAGGCGTTATTTCAGAGGGGCGCAGAACTCCGCGGTCATAACCGTAATCAGGATGCGCTGAAAGAGCGCCTTGCGAAGACGGGTGTTTGTGATATTGGAACACTTAAGGAGGATGATCCAAGAAAGATTGAGTTGGAACGGCGTCTCTCATACGTGAAGGCAACTTACGCTGCACGACTGGATAAGAGAACGGAAGAAACGCTCAAACCAATTATTGACAGAGTCGCTTCGCTTACGGTGGATCCTGATCCTCCAGCCTCGATGACCCTCTATCGATGGCTGCGTTTCTACGACAAGTCCGGGAGAGACGCAAGAGCCCTTGTCCCTGCGACGAAAGCACGCGGAAACCGGAAACGTCGGTTCCTTGGTCGACCCGCCCAAAAAGGTGATTTGAAAAATAATCAGGAGGCGCAAGAGCGAGCCTCAAGAGTTGCGGAGTTGGTCGACGCGGCGATTGATCAGGTCTACCTCACGGATCAACGCTTCACAGTCCGCGCAGTTCACGATGCTTTGTCAGTCAAAATAGATGACGCTAATAGTTTCAGAGGTCTTGATGATCAACTCCCTCTCCCGAATAGGAGCAGTATTCATGACGTGCTAAAGAAGCTCGACGATTACGACATCGTTGAAGCTCGCTACGGCAAGAAGATCGCTGATGAAAAGTACCGCGCTATTCTCCAAGGAGCGAGACCAACAAGACCACATGAACGAGTAGAAGGCGATCACGCCACAACCGATCTTTTCGTCGTGGACCCAGTAACGATGTTACCTATCGGTCGGGCCTTCCTTACGTGGCTGATCGACGTTTACACCAAGATGATCCTTGGCTTTTATATCAGTTTTAATCCACCGAGTTACCTCACCGTCATGGAATGCCTAAAACATGCGATCAGGCCCAAGACTTACGTTAAACGAAAGTATCCAAACATTAAGAATGACTGGAATACCTATGGAATTCCTGAGGTATTAGTAGTAGACAATGCCCGAGAGTTTCACGGCCGCAACTTGGAAGATGCCTGCCACCAACTCGGCATTGTGCTTCAATTTAGCCCGAGGGGTAAGCCATGGATTAGAACGACTGTCGAAAGGAGTTTTCGCACAATCGCCACGCAGCTGCATCACCAAATGCCGGGCACAACATTCTCAGACATTATTGACAGAGCCGATTATGAACCGGGAAAGACGGCCATCATTACGCCCGACGTTCTGGATGAGATTACCCATAAGTGGATTGTTGATATCTACCAGGTTTCCGGACATAAGGGCATCCGAGATATTCCAGCTCTACGCTGGGAAAAAGGTATCGCCGAGTGGCCTCCCGCTCTTCCAGTGAATAGCGAAATCCTTGACGTCGCTCTGGGATACACGGAGGAGCGGGTTGTCTCAAACAGAGGAATTGAATTAGACAACCTTTTTTACAACGATGAAGAGCTGGCAATGGTCAGGCGGACACTCGAACCGCATAAGAAAGTCATCATCAAACGCGATCCATCGGACCTGTCGCTCATCCATGTCTACGACGAGAAGCATGATAAGTATTTGGCAGTGCCTGCGATAGATCAGGACTACACCAAGGGTCTGACCCTTTATCAACACACGATTATCTGTAGATATGTTCGCGAGCGATTAAAGCGCAATGTGGATGTTGTAGCTCTCGCGAGGGCGAAGCGCGAAGTTCAAGAGATTGTCGAGCGCGAGTGGAATGCAGCAGGCGGCAAGATGCTAGGCCGGAAACGCGCGGCTCGCTTTTTGAAAGAAGGTGTGCAGAACAATCGCGAGGGCATCGAGCGCGCAAACGGCGTTCACAAACCAACACCTCGTCGAATTAGCGCGCCGGCGAAGCCTAAGCTGCTACTTCAATCTGCCAACTCTTCAGACAACCGAGTATTAGACATCGAAACTCAATGGAGCCCGACTGACACAGATGGCAGTGAAGAACCCACGAATTTGCAGCTAGTACGACCCGAAGAGAATCCTGCGGCTGCTAGTACCCCAACGAGTTCCAGCAAGAATCGCAAAGCGAAGAAACAACCGGCTAACAAGAAGTCGGATGCCAAACCTGATTCAAACTCAGAAACAAAAAGGAAGCCAGCTAACAACGAGACCAGCAAACAGACACCCATGCCGGTTGATGAGCCTGATGAAGAGCTCGACATGACCGGTTGGAGCGGTAACTACAACCTTGCAAAATAGAGGATATCCCAGATGCCTAAGAAGCCAAACTTCGATCGCAAGAATTACAAGAAGATGCCCATCGAGGATCGCGTTCAAATGGTAGAACAGCTCTACATTCACTTCCCGCGAAACGAGGCGGTCCTGAATGCTATTGGGAGGTGTCACTCGCACGCGAGACTCTCCAAAGAATCCGAAGGCCTACTCATCCAAGGCGATACCGGTGCTGGTAAGACCACAATAGTCAAGCTCTATATGCAACGTTATCCGCGCTATCACACAGAAGAGAGCACAGTGGTGCCGGTGCTGTACGCGAAGGTCCCTGTGCCCGCGACCTGCAAGAGCCTTGTAACAAAGCTCCTCCTGGAAATAGGAGATCCAGCCGCGGACAGAGGTTCTCAAATTTCCCAGACAATCCGTTTGATGAGGTACCTGGAGGCTTGCGGGGTCGAATTGCTTATATTGGATGAGTTCCAACACTTCCAGGACCGGGATTCACTTAAGGTTTTGAAAACTGTTTCCGACTGGCTCAAGATTCTGATGGATGATACGGGTGTGCCAATTGTCTTGGCGGGCTTGCCTTACTCCCATACCATTCTCGACTCCGAAAACAACGAGCAATTGCAGAGAAGGTTCTCGCTTCGAATGGTGCTAGATGCTTTCCGTTACAACACTTCTCAGGAAAGACAAGACTTCCGCCGCTTTCTCAATGTAATCGATGAAAAGCTACCGCTAGTTGAGAAATCAAACCTGGCGGACCCGGGTACGGCCCTCTGTATCTACGAAGCGACTAACGGTGTAGTAGCACACGTAATGAAACTGGTGCGACACGCCACTGTAATTGCCTTGGAATCAAAACGTGAAAGGCTAACTCAAGAAATTCTCGGCCTGGCATACGAACAGCGACTCGCCGCCAATAATCCTGAAAAACCCAATCCCTTTTGTGATGTGGCAATGGTTGCTTAACCTGTGACTCCTGAGCACCACGTTTGTTATTGCTCCCAGAACGATCACCGAAGCGCCGTGTTGGTATTAAGTTGCCGGCAGGGGCCAGTTTACTTCTTAGAGCAAGGCCAAAGGAAGATGAAAGCGACCTGGGATTCCTGGTTAGACTGGCCGAACTGAATTCCTATGAGACTCCGCGGTGGATAGTCAACGCTGCGAATCTGAACCCCATCATTCTTGAGGGACATTGGTCCACAATCTCAAAACATGACGTCAATCTTGTCCGGTTAGCGCAACTGACAAGGCTGCAGGTTCGGGACTTAGCCTCATTGTTTTACCGTCCCGCCGACGATAATTCTGTCACAGCGTTCGGACATCCTGTCTCTAGTAACCTGCTCAGACGTAGATCACCAAAGGTTTGTCCGCAATGTCTTCGTGAATCGAATTACTGCCGAAAGCAATGGGATTTTTCGGCCGTAACCTCTTGCCCGGTTCATCGCATGATGCTCCTCGAAGATTGCCACGTGTGTGGTAAACGTCTTCAATGGTCACGAGCCAGGGTAAGTCTCTGCCCCTGCGGCGCCGATTGGCGGGAAAAACACATGGCTCGTCTCAATAAATCTGAGACAGTCGTTTCCCAACTAATATATGAGCGACTGGGACTCTGGTCTTCGAAACCTCACAATTCAACTGAGAACCCTCTATTCAACTGGGACTTGAATTCCTCGATCAACGCTCTATCTCAAATAGCTAATCAGCAAGATAGCCGTCCTAACAAGGGCAGCTGGAAACCGCTAAAAGGCAAGTCCCGAGACATTCATGAACGGTTACTACAAGCTTTTTCAGTCTTCGAATATTGGCCTCGCAATTTCCATAACTTCATCGATCAGCATCAGTCCATGAATAAGAGGACTGGCGTGGTTGCTAACCTGGGCAGCCTTTATCAAAGGTTGCGACGGCTGCCCCAGTTCACCCTTGTTGCTCAAGTTCTTGGAAAAGAATTTGAGAATTACATGCTAGGGCGCTGGGACCGAGGATACTTGAAGAAGATCAGATGCATCGGTACTGACGGCAAATATATCCCCCTGGTTAAGGCTTCACGAATTCTTCACATGCATTACCACCTTCTTGAGCGCCTGGTATCAGAGGGGAAGGTCAAAGCCGTAATAAGGAAGACCGGTCGGACAAGATTGTTCCTGATCGAAGCCGCCGATGTTGAGAAGCTAAGGTTGGAACGAGACAAAAGTCTTTCACTCCAACCGGCAGCAAGGCTGCTCGGTGTTTCTCAGTTGGACCTCTTAAGGTTGGTGGAGCACCATCTCATAGTTCCAACTAAGAGCCCGATGACTGGCAGCAAAGGCTGGGAGTTCGATAAGGACAATCTCCAGAGTTTCCTCACTAAGTTATTTTCGAAAGTGAACCGCTCCAAATCCACACAAATTGAGTTGCGCACGTTTGGCACAGTATTGTCGGTTGTGAACACAAAACTATCGAGTTCGGGCGACGGCATACAAATTCTTCTTAACGACATACTTCAGGGCACGTTGGTTCCCCGAAGACGGTTTGCAAATAGGATCGGAATTCCCGGCCTCAGTTTCTCTCGGCAGGAAGTGAAGGCGTACTTAGAGAGAAAACTCAGACTGAAAACCAATACGCATTTACAGCCAACGGGTGATTTGGCAATACATGGCCTGTCGCCACCACTCGTTCAATTCCTTGTGGACAAAGGATTGATCAAGATCAACAAAGTGCGCGGCACAAATAAGGGAAGCGCCACAATTACGAACGATGCAATACTTCTCTTCAAGTCTCAATTTATCTTCGCGAAAGAGGCCGCGCGCAGTGTCAGGACCTCAGTAAGCTTTCTCATTGACGCATTACAGAAGGTTGATGTAACTCCAGTTTCCGGTAGAAACATCGACTTCGGGCCGCAATACATTTTCAGGAGGGCCGATCTTGCTCGGATTAACCTAGGGAAGCTGATTAAGCGCAGCCCGAGGCAGCGCGTTAAGAAAGTATCCAACCTCATAAGCTTGGCAGAGGCAGCAGAAATTCTTTCCGTACCCGAAGAGAGTGTAATTGAGTTAGTGAAGAATGATGTCTTAAAACCCTCATCTTTTTCAGTACAATCGAAACACCCTTTGTTCAATCGACTCCAGGTCGAAAGATATCAAGGACGGTTTGAGAATTTGGTTGAACTCATATCGACTAGGGCGGCGGCTGCTTTCCTCAAAATTACAAGATCAAAGCTATATCACTCGTGGATTAGATCGGGGTACCTGACCTGTGAGGTTTTCAGAGAGGGTCGGAGTCAGTTTCTGAGGAAGCCTGAGCTCGAGAATGTTTCGGCTTTCATGAATACCGTTGTCACCAGCAAGCAAGCAGCAAGGTTGCTTGGCGTACCCTACACTTACATTTACCGATGGAGAATCAAGAAGCTGTTAAGGCCTGTGAACAATCCCTACCCATCAGCGTTATGGGGATTCATATACTCGAAGGCTGATATGGCTAATCTGAGGGTCAGCCAATCGCCGATTTGCAGTCAATATAGGATTCTCCTAAAAGTCGACCCACCGTCTTAGCCGCCTCTTCCATTCCCTCACTTCGCAACCTGACTACCTAGACAAGCCAAACAATGGGGATGCGTTTAGCTGGCAGCCTCGCGCCTACGACTGCGATTTTCAGCTCGTCGTCCCTCATCGCAAATCGCTCGTGACGCGCTGTGGGCAACAAAACTACCAAGATCCCATCTCAAGTCGAATTTCAAGGCGGTTATCAAACGGCTCCTACTCCCCAGTCGGAACACTAACCTATTAAGAATCCAACAGCTCAATAACGGAATAGTTGGACTTCTGATAGTCCAATCACATGAAGTTGCTTATTACACTGAAGCCTAAAAGAGACGAGAGCTTCATTAGCTATGTTGTGCGTCTAACTGAAGCAAACTGGTATGACACTCCGTCCTGGATTTTCGCTTTGAGCGGAATTGATTACATGGAACTTCAATGGAAGTTCACGTTCGTCTTCAGCCAATCTGAGAAACTCGAGAACTTGGCTAAACTCACGGGTAGCACGCTTGACGATCTAATATCGCTCTTATACCTACCTGCCAAAGCGCCAAGCCATAACGACTACGAATATGATTTCTTCGGGGGCCTACTCAACCGCTCGATTATCCGTCCACACTGTCCTAAGGTTTGCCCAAAATGTCTGGCCGACTCAGGCTATTCACTTCGCATCTGGGACTGCTCTCTTGTCACCGCATGTCCCATTCACGAATGTGTGCTTCTCGACACTTGTCCTGGATGCAAACGCCGTATCAAGTGCGTTAGGAACAAGCTAAGTATTTGCGCTTGCGGTTGTGATTGGCGAGAAATTAACCCGACAGTTGTAACTGAGGAGCAGTTGGCTGTCTCGCGTCGAGTTTATCAACTCTGCGACGTGATCCCAGGAGAAAAATCGCTACGGGAAAGCGAGAGTCCTTTGGAGAAGCTTGGCCTTCGAGATTTCATCCGCGTCATCGTGTTCATCGCAGGGCTCTTCGGGAAACTCGCTTGGGCAACAGGCAGACCATCAAGATCAATAAAACTGCGGAACCAAGAACTTCACGCTCTCTTCACTAAAGCGCACCAGGTATTCGAATCCTGGCCGCTGAACTTTCATCAGTTTCTCAGGGTGCAATCAAAAGGAAAGAAGCGACTTATTCCCTACAACGGCGAACTTGATACTGCGTTAAAAAGAGAATTCTGTTCCTTCTACGAGCGGTTATACGAGGATCTGCGTGAGCCCCAATTCGACTTCATCCGCGTGGCTTTCGCAGAGTTTTTGACGAACAGACTGAAGGCGCAATGCGAGCCCAAGGCAGTGCCTCATATTACTTCGCGGGGCTTAGATAGCTACGTTTCCGTCGCGCAAGCAAGACGACTAACGAAAATTACTCACCGCGCAATATTCGATCTAATTGAAAGCGGCGAAATTGATTTTGTTATTAAGAACGAAGGGACGACCTTGAGATATCTCCTTCGCCTATCTGACGTTGAAAATGCAAGAGACAAATTCGAGCGAGCCATAAGTTCTCGGACGCTCGCGAATCAGCTTGGAGTGGACTGCAAAGTGATACGTCGATTGACAAAGGCAGGATATTTAGAGGCGCAATCGAGAAGAGCAGTAGATGGGTACCGCACAAGCAAGTTTGACCACGATGCCGCCGAAAAATTATTGAAGACGTTTAGCGAGCCGCCCACTGCCTCTGAAATTCGCTCCCACATATAAGAATCGATTGGAAGATGAAGTTTTCTCCGTCGCTGCGCCTTCTAAATGTTCAAACGTCGGGCCGCTCGTAGGTATAACGGTCAACGAAATGCAAAGCATTGCACTATAGGAAACACTAAAAACTGAGCTAGATAAACGCCCGAAGCTGGGCTGGTTGTAATTAAAGTAGGTATTATGTATTGCGAGGAAACTCGATATTGGCAAGACTTCGAGCACAGCAGAATCTAATCAAAAACTGGATCAGTATAGTGCTGACAGTTCTTAGCCTTATTCAGGGCTTCGCTTTTAACTATTGGGCCAATCAGTTGAACGGCATTTACGGACAGGTAAGAGCCGAAAATTATGTCGTCGGAGTGCATTTCATCTTATGCTTTGTCATTTTGATAAGAGTATATCAGACATTCATGGCGGCGGTTCTCGACTATGATTTCCTATTGCCAAGATCCTTCGAGATGCTTCTGATATCTACGGTTGGCGTAGCCGAATTCTTTTTATTTTCGTCGATCGGAGAAGACCGAATTATAAACTTTAATTCTACCAGCTTTCATAAACGAGGCATTCTACTATGCCTTATGGCAGCCCTGGGATATACCATCGTTCTATGGCGATTGGTCAAGCAACGAGAAGACGGCGCGAAACGCAATCTAATCCCATTCAAAACAACTACACGGAAGGGCAGAGAACATATAAACAAAAGGGGTGGGAAGTTTCAGATGATCCGAGCCGGTATCGGATCTCTGCGACTAATCACATACAAGAAGCCTGAGAACTATTCACAGGAAGTTCTGCTGCAGGAAGTGAATATTGCTAGTCTCCTGGTAATCATCGCCATCGAGTTCTTAATTGTTCTTTCAAAGCCAGGACGTCATAAGCTTATTAGTCTGGTGGTTGTGATTATGGCCATCCTTTGCTCAAATGTTTTTTACTCCACACGAATAACATTCGGAAGGAGAGAAAAGTCATCAAAACCGCTGCTCAGCTAGCCTTATCCCGCAGTTTAGAGATTGATATAGTCGAACCTGTGAGCCAGGATGCTACTCGGCTCTGTGAACTCCTCATTCAACACTTCGGCTATGTTTATGAAGCATTATTTGGCATTCATAAGGATCTGATTTTCACACTTATGACGCAAGTCCTAACCGCGAGGAAAGGTAAACACTCGCTCGGTTACAGATCTTTTCATATCGCCGTTCGGAGGGATACAAGGGAAGTAGTTGGAATCTTACTGCTTAAGACGGACAATAATCACAGGCGATACATCAAGTTTGTCGACGTACTAACGATCCCAATTGTAATTGTGATGAATCTCGGCTTGAGTGGCTTGCTCCGAACTGCGCGTAACTGGCTGAGACTTCATCGATTGTCTCCGAAGTTAGCGCCAAACGAATTACATATCGCCTATTTGGCCGTCAGCGACGGGGCCCGGCATCTGCATGTTGGTCGGCAACTTCTAGACCACGCAGAGACAGTCGCCTCAAAAGAGGCCAAGCAATTGATGACGCTATGCGTTCGCAAGAAGAATGTCAATGCGCAAAACTTTTTCCTCCGCCATGGATTTTCCGTGGAAAGTGTTTTTTCAGATGACACGGCCGACAGATTACTAGGCCAGGGACCAAGCATTCGGATGACCGCCAATGTTCATCACGTTAAGCCATCGAAAAATGAATGACACTTCATCGAAATGCAAGATGTATTTGCACGAAGGATTGAGCATATAGCCATGGTAAATGATTAGCCATAATACTCGGTATTATCTCGCGCCGTCGGCGCCTACTTCTCCAAAGATCTTTCCTTACTCATCTTCAATCAATCTGTTGCAGCCCTACGTGTTTCCTATCCGACGTAAAAACGTGAAAGACAAATTCGAGCAGGCCATAAGTTCTCGGACGCTCGCTCCGCCACTCGTAGTCGATCGCAAAGCGATACTCCAGCTGGCAGGGCACGAGTTTTACAACCAGCAGATCGCGAATGCGCAATTAAGGTTGACGCGGATGCTGCAAAGAAAATTATTGAAGTCACTCCAGGACTTGCCTGTTCGATCTAATACATCGATTCCCGACGTTACTCTTAAATCGTAAAGCCAAGAACGATCTAAATGACATCAGGTGCCTTACTCAGAGCAAAGCAAAATAGAAGCTGCGGGTATGGGTTGGATTCAACAAATGCAAAATGCACAAAGGTAACTTATGTCAGAGCACACAACTAAACTAAAGATAACGGAAACCAAATTCTCAATGAGCCAGGTAGCTGATCTCTTCGGGGTTCACCGTACAACTATCATGCGCCTGCTCGATGCCGGCAAACTTGGCTGTTATCAAATTGGGGATCGTCGCATCGTAGCTGAGAGCCACCTTCAAGAGTTTCTCTTGCTCGCTGAACGCAAGGCTACTGTAAAATCGTTGCCTTAGCGGATCGGAAGAACGCCCGGCTTGCCGGAATTCTTAAGCGAACGGCCCGCACAAATTTGCACTAATGATCGAACGGCACCGGCAAATTATTGATTTGAGGCGGACTTTGCAGATTTATCCTTTGCGGATTTATTTCGATATAGCTGGAGTGATGATGGTTAGGTACACCGGCGCGTGGCGTGTGGATTTCGCGTCAAGCCTCTTCCTAGAAATATAGCGGTTAGCTCGCCTTGAGGAGTCCGCGGTTCGAGCAATCAATCTTGATTGCATTTAGCGACCGTGCGTACCATAGGAGGCACATAAGTCCCAGGGAAAAATAGAGCACTATGCGCCACTGAACTAATTGAGTGAAGAAATTCGTGTATTCACCGGGAATTAGGTTCTCCAGTAAATGGGCTGTGGCCGCAATACCGCCTCCAGCAGCGACAACAAGCATAATCCCAAGCCATTTGATTCTTAAATACACAGTGCCGTTAGGTGCTGTAGCGACACTTCGACCGCTAAGCAAACTTCTTATCTGCGTCGCGCCTCGCGTTCTCAGTTCGTTGCGAGCAGCAATAATGAATTGATACGGGAGCACCAAAAACACAACTGCGAGTGGAAAGAAGTAATAGATACTCTTCAAATAGGCGCCATGGGCTGAGTACGTTGGGAACAAAGCTCTCGTGATCGGCACGTTCGGAAGGAATAGACTCAGCGATCCATAGAGCAACAACGCGGACACAGCAAAAATCAGTATTGCTAGAGTGAGCCCATATGTTTGACCTCGCAAGGTGAGACGTCTGCATACGCTCAGTCCGAGGAATGAAGTGATCGATACCCAGAGAAACACCAAAAGTGCGCCTTTGATGGCCGACCGTTCATAAGCGTCAAACTCATAAGCGACCTCAATCAACAATGCTACCGCATAAAGAAGAGCGTACAAGGTACAACTTGCAAACAAGAACCACCGATCCTCTGAGAAAAAAGTGAGCCGTCGAGATGTAGTTGCGGCTGGGAGGTCTAAGGAACTTCCGGGCGTCAGGGTTGGTTTGCTCGGACCAATCAAAACCTCGGATGGCGCGGAGGCTTCGTGCGCAGGAGAAGAAAGTGTCTCGTGCTTTCGGTGGCGCACGTCTGCGATGAAACGGTACCCGCGCCGCGGTCTTGTCTCAATATATTTGGGATGTTTGGCGTCGTCACACAGTTCTTTTCTAAGCAGGTGAATAGTCCAAACAAGGTTCTGTTCTTCGACGAATACGCCTGCCCATACGGTTTCAATGATCTCTTGCTTAGTGAGCGTTCGCGCAGAGTTGGTAACGAGCAGCAACAACACCGCAAATGCTTTTGGCGGCAAGGAAAGCTGTTCTCCGTCCTTAGTTAACGACTGCTCCGCCGCATCTAATACGAAGGGCCCAAATTCAAACAAGTTCTCGTTTTGCTCACTCATTTCTCTCTAATCTCAGAACTAATCTAAAACTAATCCGAACCAAAGTACTTTCCGAGCTGCATTCGTCATGCTGCGTCACGTCGGACAAAGGATCAGGGGGAGTCGAGGGGAAGTTATCGGATCGCCCCTGATTATATCGAAAACTTGGGACGCCATGAAACCGGTAACCGACACCGAGTCTTAGTGGCTATCACCGTGACGACTTACGAAAGGAAAGACGATGATGAATACACGAACTTACTTTGCTTGCGCGATCTGTCTGTTATTAATCGTCGGTCAATTATCAGTGGCTGCCGATTCTCCGTTGAAAGAGTCTGCGCATGCAGTAAACACGAAAGACACACGGACCGGCACGGCAACTATGCCGGTCGCAAGCTTAGATCCAACCGGCATGGCTAAACCGATTGCAAATCTCCGTGATTACAACGGTACCTACTTTGGAGCCTCCGGGACGGGGACAATCGGTTACACCACGCTCTATCGCGATAACGAAGACGGTGGGGCTGTCTCCGGGTGCAACGGCGAAGGCTGCGGCCGACATCCTGCCGTGGACATACCAGTAACAAGCGGGACACCAGTTTACGCTTCACTTGGAGGTACGGTTGTCCGGTCTGAATGCAACGGCGGCGCCGGAACAGGATGGGGCGGTTTGATTGTAATCCAATCTGCTAACCCGTGGAACTCGGCTGAGATTCTCTACTTTACTTACGCACACCTCAGAGCTCGTTATTACAACACAGGCCAATCAGTCAGCACAGGCACACAGATCGGTGAAAGCGGAGGAAAACCTGGAGTGGACACCTGCACCGGGAACTCAAATGGGGCGCATCTGCATTTTCAGATCGATAAGAACGACGGAAATACCGATCCGTACTTCCCGAGCAGCACTGCCTTGAATCAGCGTGACACTGATTTCCAGGTTACCGCGAAAACTTATAACCCGGTTGTATTCGTAACCGGAGGCTACCGGTGGAGTTTCAATAAATCCGGAGACCGTGAGCTGTGGGAACTTTTCAATATCCAGCATTGGGGCGTTTCGAATGACGCGCTTTGGGTCGACGGAGTCGGTGATACATACATTCGTCGCGGCGGCGACGTCAATTGCGGTCAGACCAAACCATGTAGCAGCAGCTTTGCGGCTGAAGCAAGCATGTATCCAAAAGTCTACCTTGATCTGTACAACGTCTGCTTCAGCAATCCGGGCAAGATCTACTTCACCACTTCATCCAGTCCAAATTGGGATGAGACGAAGAGTGTTGCCTATTTCCCAACCGGTCAGGGGCCTTACCAGCAACACATTTTCATGACTCAAAATAGTGAGTGGAAAAACATCATTACCGGATTACGGATTGATCCTGGGGTCAATTGTTCTTCCGGTGACGATCCAACCTACTACGGAGAGATCACGATCGAACGTTGAGGCGACTGATCTTTTCATAGGTCCTGTTTGCTTGGCGCCTGCCTCACCAGGCGCCAAAAAACTCCAAGGAGATGAACTCTTGAAACGTAAAAAGGTCGCGGTGGCAAACTTTCAAGTTATGTCCGAATTCTGTAGGAAATTTTCACGATATGCTCAAAAAAAATTTCACTTAATGACCGAACGGCGCTTGTAAGTTATTGATTTCAGGTGGGAGGCGTTTCACTTAATGACCGGACCCACATTACTTACGATAGTGAATTCGTCGGGTATTTCGTCTCTCCCAGCAACAGCGTCATTGTTGACTTTGAGGAGGACAGCTTACGACAGATTTAGCGCGGAATCTCGCCCGGACGCCTAAATGAATGACTACGCCAAGAGCGGTCAATAATTCTCAAGGAATGATAGAAGCTGGAGACTGATCCCCAAATCAGTCTCCAGCAATGGTGTCTGCTAAGAGCAGCAGCCGCACCCTTCTCGACATGCGCCACGCTCCGCCGTCAGCTCACCGTTGAGGTTGAGGCCGACGGGATTGGTAGGATGCGCGTTAGGATCGTTGTATACGAGAAGTTCAAGGCAATTGCGACCTGGCAAGAATCCGCTGGTGAGGGCCCTCGAAATCGGCGGACCCGCCAGACTCCATGGAACATGGGGGGTAAGGCTATACGGTGGCGTCATTACGCCATTCAATCGGATCCAGGCTTTGTCGTCCACCATGATCTTCATGTTTAGAGCTGGGTTGGTGAAACCCGAGCAGAGGGTGAAGCAGTACTGGAAGACGTAAAATCCGGCCACAAACGCAGGGGGCGAGTTAACCAGGGCACGGGCGCTAAGCCACAGCGCACCTGGTTGCGTGGCCCATGTAACCCCAGCCAAGCTCAAGCGGTCGGCGTTTTGTAAGACAGTCGCCTGGTAAGGAACGTTGGGGAAGTTGACCGCCGCGGACGGCAAGCTCGTGATCGTCCAAGGTACAACACCGGTGCTGATATCCAACTTGAGATCCAGGCAGGCTTCAATCGTGCGGGCCGGAACTCTCTCCGTATGGAAGGCGACGACTCCCGACTGCTGAGTCGGACCTTGTGCCGGCAGCACGGTATAAACAGCGACTACATCCAGCTCGCAAGGGGACTCAATGACGACGAAGCCTTTCACGAAGTCAGGGAGTGGTATCTGGATCACTTTCGCGATGTCTGGCGCGTCGATCTCCACGGCCTCGTCAGGCCGAAGGCTGATCTGTTGGAACGCAGAGATCCTGGAATCGTGTCGTCCACCCGCGTCGGTCAGCGCCACTTTCCATCGAAACTTTACCGTCTTGCATGTCGAAGGGTTGTGCGCGTTGATTGCAGTGAAATACCTGCCGGGTGCGATGAAGCTCTGAGGCGTTAGCGATGGTGGCGAACCCTGCACCACCTTTACTGCGTACTGGAATTCAGTGCACGGCCGGGCATCCTCCACACGCTCAGGTACCGGGGGCGGGACGTTTGGGATGGTTCCGGGAGGCGTTGGTGATGGGCGCAATGCAGCACGTTGCTTTTTGGTGTTTGAGGCAGCGCTACGTTTTGTGGTTTTCATGAGTTGATCCTCCTTGGATCTGCTGAGGCTGGAAAGAGGGTTTAGTTTACCTAGAAGGACGTAGTGGCTAATGGGGCCCTACGGGCGTCCAACGAGTTGAATTGATTGACGTGCGAGTGAAAAGAATTTCGTCTTGCCAACAGTTGGTAATGCCCTAAAGTTGTGTTACTGAGCTATGAGAAAGTCGGGATGTGAGCGGGCGGGCACATCACGACCAAGTCGGACGGGCGTCAACCCAACAACGGACAGTCACGAGAATGTAATCAAAAATCCGCCAAGCAAAGCATGAAGCTAAAATGCGCGAGGGAACGACCACTGTATATATCACTCTTAGAACCGGGATCAGTGCGCTAGCGCACATATGATCTGCCTTTTGTTTGGACCAAGCGCGGTAGTTCGTTTCATAACTACTTGCCGCTCAGAAGTAAATCCCTCAACGTCCAAAACATGCTTTGTAATTCCTGCCACCATAGTAGGCACGCTAGCTGAGCAAAAGGTAGCGTTCTGGCGCGCACTGCTTACAGGCAGAGCGAGAATGGCAACGATTCAAAGCCCAACACACTATTAAACGTCAGTGAGTGCCTCCCAAAGATCGCAAACATGGCTGGCTGCGTCGGAGACGTCTATCAGGTGACGCAACTCCTCTTCCGTGTAAACAGAAGCGTGCTCCTCGCTCAATCATACACTCATCTTCATTGCGCAAAATGGAAGGGATTCTGCAAAGGGGGTTCTAATCTGCCTCTGTGTGCGTCCTTTGTGTTCTCCGTGTTCTCTGTGTTCCCTGTGGTGAGTATTTGCTAACAGTTAGCTCACCGCAGAGACTCAGACAACACAAAGGTTGCACAGAGGAATTCGGGCTAGTAGTTCGTCAGTATCTCTTCCGGCTTGAAACCCATCTTCCCTAAACGTTCCCGCGTTTGCTCCATCATCTCCAGCGAGCCGCAAATGAGCGCGATCGGTGATTTCAAATCCGGCAGGACGTGGTCCAACAACGACTGCACATAACCGGTAGGGCCGGACCAGTCGTGGCCGTCGGGCTGGGAAATAACCTGGCGCAACTCCACGCCCGCCTCTTTCCACCTGTCAGTTTCGTCGCGATAACAAAAGTCGTCCGGAGTGCGCGCGCCGTAGAGCACGACCAACTCGCCAAAATCTCCTTTCCGCTTGAGTACATGTCGCAACGCCGATCGCAGCGGCGCGACGCCGGTTCCCATGGCGACAAAAACCAGGTCTTTGTCCTTTTGTTCATCGAGCGCAAAGCCATGGCCCGCCACCTCCTGCAACTCGATCCGCTCGCCCGGCTTCATCTCGAAAATCAAATTGCTGGCGCCGACTTTCTGCTTTACCAAGACTTCCAGTTCGGCATCTTCAGGGGCACTGGCAAACGCAAAATAGGCAGGCGCCTCTCCTTCGACCGCGAGTACGGCAACCTGCCCGGGAACGAAACTGATGCCGTGCTGACCGGCAGCAGACTCGGGCATTAGATCGAATGAGCGCACACCACGCGCCTGCTCACGAACGTCGGTAATAATTAGTGTTTGCATGCGCTATCAAAGTTTGGGTCAGGGCAACCGCGGCCGACCGAAATTGCCAGTGTCCTAATCTCGGCTTTTTCTCTGCGTAACCTTTGTGTTCTCTGCGCCTCGGCGGTGGACATTCTAGCAAAGCCACTAACCGCAGAGACGCCGCAGAGGGTTGAATAAGGAAACTAGCGCAGTCTAACAAAACACCGCTAGATTCCTCACCTGGTGATACAATGCTTCCACCGTCTCCCATCCATTATCGTCATGCAAAAACAGACTCGCGTTTCGAGCAGCTTAGCCGTCACTTTGTGCCTGATGCTGTTGGCGATTTGCGCTCTAGCGGTATTCGCGCAATCGGGCCGCCGTGTTCGTAAGGGGCAGGCGATGCCGGTGCCGCTTCCGGAAGTGACGCCTGCGCCCACGCCGGTTGAGAAGCCAAAGCCGCAGTTCACTTTTATTGTTGGGCTGGACAAGTATGGAGACTTTTCGAGGGTTTCGCTTTACGTCTACAGCGGCGTGCTACAGAGTTGTGTAGATCGTCTAAATGAGTCGCCGTTAGTGAAAGCTGATGTTGCCACACGGGATATGTCTCGCGCCGACGCGGTGAAAATGGCGCGAGCCGAGAAGGAGTCTTACGTAATCTGGATTCAACTGCGCAGCGAAACCCAGGACCTCGCCGGCAATTCAAATAACATCTACATAAATTACTCGGTCTTAGCGCCCGTGACAGCGAAAACGGCTACGCAGGGGAACACTTATCCCAACGCCTACCGTAGAGGCATCAACCTTCCCTCTACAACAACCGGCGGTGATTACTACCTGAACCAGGCGGCTCGCGGAGCGGCGGAGAGAATTCTTGACCACTTTCACGTTCCGCTGCATCGCTGAGAAATATCCGCAGATTACGCAACCCGAGAGTTCTCACCGCGTAGGGGTGACAGAGAGTAGCCGGGGGTAAGCGCGCAGCGCGCCCCCCCGGAACACGACCGATGAATTCTTCCTAGTCCGCGAAGCGGACGACAGAGTTCGCGGATACAAACACGCTTCTCGATCGTTTCGGCCATCTTTCCTGTGTCAGCTATCGCCCGCTTCGCGGGCTCATTGAATATTCGGCTGATTGATCCGGGGGTGACGCGCTAGGCGCTTACCCCCGGCTACTCTCTGTCACCGCTACGCGGTGAATACTGCCCCGCTGGTGACAACCGCTAATTCTCCGCATACAGCGCATCGATCAGGTCGCGATATTTCTCGTCAACTACGCGTCGTTTAACTTTCAACGTCGGAGTTAATTCCCCGCCCTCGATAGTCAATTCATTTTCCAGCAGCGCCACTTTCTTCACGCGTTCATACTGGGCCAGCTCGGTGGTCAATCCGGCAATCTGCCGTTCGAAAAGATCGATGACGCGCGGGTGCTTGCAAAGTTCCGCATGACTTTTTGCTTTCAGTCCTTTTAGCTGCGCGTAGGATTCGACGCGTTCCCAATCCGGCACCACCAACGCTGCCGGAAACTTCCGGCCGTTGCCAATCAGCACAACCTGATTCACAAAACTCGATCCTTTGATCAACTGTTCGATCGGTTGCGGCGCAATGTATTTGCCGCCGGAAGTCTTGAACAATTCTTTCTTGCGATCCGTGATCCGCAGAAAACCCTCTTCGTCGATCGTTCCAATGTCACCGGTTTTGAACCAGCCATCTTCGGTAAACACGGCGGCGGTTTCCGCAGGCTTGTTGTAGTAACCGCGCATGACGTTTGGACCACGAGTTTCTATTTCCCCATCGCTGGCGATTCGCACCGCTACATTTCGGATTGGTTTTCCGACGGTCCCAACGCGATTGTCGTCCATCACTCCGGCTGTGATTACCGGAGAAGTTTCAGTCAGCCCGTAACCTTGCACGATCGGCAGCCCGGCGCCGATGTAAAGCAGAGCCAGTTCCTCGGGCAAGGCCGCGCCTCCCGAAACCAGCAGGCGAATGCGGCCGCCCATGGCGTTGCGTAACTTGGCAAAGATAAGTTTGTCCGCCAGCTTCCGCTTCAACTCAAGCGTGGTCGGAATTTTTTGATGGCGCGTTGCGAGCCGAGCATAGTTCTTCGCCACGTCTACGGCCCAGTTCAGAATCCGGACGTTGACGCGTCCCTTCTCAGCGGTCTTCTCTTTCACACGCGCAAGAATTTTCTCGAAGATTCGCGGCACACCGACGAAAATGGTCGGTTTCACTTCGCGCAGGTTTGGCCCAATCGTGTCGAGCGACTCGCCAAAATAGGTGGCCATGCCGTGGTAGAGATACATGTACATCGCCATGCGCTCCAGCACATGCGAGAGCGGCAACACCGAAAGAGCACAATCTTCTTTGGTGAACAAAAGATGACTGGAGGAATCGATCAGATTTGACACCAGGTTCGCGTGCGTCAGCATCACGCCCTTCGGTTCGCCGGTTGTGCCCGAGGTATAAATGATCGTCGCCAGCTCGTCGGGATTGATGTCGTGAGCGTTCTTTTCGATCAGCTCTACGTCAGTTTTTTCCAGCGCTTGCCCGCGCACTTCCAGCTCAGCCAGTGAAATTCCCGTCGTCGCATTCGCCCGCTTTTCAAAGAAAACGATCTGTTGGATCGACTCGCAATCCACAATCGCTTCCCGCACGTGAAGAAACCTTTCCTCGTTTTGCACGACCAGAACGCACGCGCCCGAATCCTTTAGAATGTATCGGACCTGGGGAGCGGTCAACGTAGGATAAATCGGGACGTCAATCGCGGTGGCAAACAAACAAGCGGCATCGGTGAGCGTCCACTCGGGCCTGCTCTCGGAAAGAATTGCCACGCGATCGCCGCGTCTAACGCCGAGTGAATAAAGACCGGCGGCAATACGCCGCACCCGCGTCAACATTTCGTCGGAGGAGATCGAAACCCAGCGGCCATCACGTTTGTAATTCAGCGTGTCGCTGCGCGGATGAGCTCGCGCGACGTGCTCAAACACTTCCACCAGCGTCGCCGGTTCACTGTCATGTAGCGGAATGCGTTTGGGGGGTTCCACCTGGCGGAAGACCTTTGAATCTACTGTCATGGTTAGCGCTTCGAACGTGTGCTTCACTTCGCGCTGACCCCGTTTAGAAAAATGTCGAGCACCTGATCGGCCATCGGGGCCAGCTTGTAGCGACGCTGCGAAAGAATCCAGTTGGTCGCCATTTCATCGAGGGCGCCGAAAAGTATCTTCGCCACCACTTTCGCGTTCAGTTCCGAGCGGAAGACGCCGGCTTGCTGGCCCTCTTCGAAAGTAGAACGAATCAGACGCAGATATTCCGCGAAGCCGGCCGCCGAAAACTCTTCCATGAATTTGGTCGAGCCGCGCAGTTCCACCTGGAAAACTACGGCAAGATCACGATCGGCGCCGAGTCGCTCGAGGTGCAACAACGCGATGCGGCGCAACTTTTCGCGCGGGTCGGTGATTCCTTCGAGTTGCTTGCGGCCCGCAGCAATTGCTTCGTCCATGCTGCGATTGAAGATCGAATGGAGGATTTCTTCTTTGCTCTTGAAATAGAGATAGACGGTGCCGTCGGCGACGCCCGCTTCCCCGGCGATATCGGCAACCTTGGAGTTGAAGTATCCGTTGTGAGCGAAGACGCGAATCGCCGCGCGCAGAATCGCTTCGCGCTTGTCAGTCACAACCGGACGATCGGAATTGAACGAACGAGCAGAACGCATTGTCGGCATATCTCTGTATTGTAGGGCCAATGAATGAATGGCCACTCAGTTTTCAGGGCTAGCCTAACCGCGCTAGCCCGAGACAGCAACTGCTCAGTTGAGTACTAACCAGAAACTCTCGACCTCAATAAAAGATTTAACGTGGGTCGACAAAATCGGAACGGGGAGCGGTACCGACCTGCTTACCTGTTCAAAGATTAAAGTTAGCTTGAACGTTTAAACGAATCCGGACTTACGCTGAGTCTAGCAGCAGGTCGCTACCGCTCCCCGTTCTGAATTGGTCGACCCACAAAGAAGTGCGAGGGGCTGGGAAAGTTCTTTTGAGTGTTTGGCTATTCTTCGATTTCGCGATCGCGAGAAATTAGATCGTCGGTTTCCATCTCGGGCTTTAGGTGGCGCAGCACAAACTCCTGCTTCGGATATGGTATCTCGATGCCGGCCTCGCGAAACAGCTTTTCAATTCGATAGTTGATGTCGCTCTTGATTTGCGGATGGCGATTGGGCTGGCGTGTCCAAACCAGCAAGCGAAAGTCGAGCGAGTAGTCGCCAAATTTCAGAAACTGAACTTTTGGCGGCGGTTCAACCAGCACGTTCTCAACATCCTCGGCTGCTTTTAATAACGTGCGCGTTACCAGGTCGACATCCGAAGTTGTGCCGACACCAATCGGAATCGCAATGCGCGCCCGCGGATCGCCGTAGGACCAGTTGATTACGCGCTGGGTTACCAGCCGGGAATTAGGCACGATGATCGCGATGCGATCGTTCGTGAAGATGACCGTGGTTCGCAGCTTGATACTCTGCACGTCGCCTTCGTCCTCACCGATCGTGATGCGATCGCCGACGCGTATCGGCCGTTCAAAAAGCAGGATGAAGCCGGAGGCGAGATCGGCGGCGATGTACTGGAGTCCAAAGCCGATGCCGACGGAGAGCGCGGTGAATACGACCGCTAGAGAAGTCAGGTCGAGTTCAAAGGCGCCTTTTAAAACCGCTACGATGCCGATTACGAGAAGCAGGTATCTAAGTAGACGTGCGATCGTGTACCGGAGCCCGGCGTCGATATGCTGGCGCTTCGCGATGCGGCGTTCGAGCAGCGCACTCAGTTTGCTCGACAAAACCAGTACGAGCGCCAGGAGGACCATTCCGATAATCAACCGGAAGGCGGAGACCTTCATGGTGGAAGTAGCTACAAATTGAGTGGTGAGAATTTGCCAGATGCGCCCGAAGACGGAGAGCCCATTCTGCCAGGCGATAGCCGCGGCGGGTGAACTTTGACTGGCAAACGACAAATGCATAGTTCAACTCAGTGCTGGGTATACGAACGTGGAGCGCGGGGAAATTATTCTTTCGTCGCAGGATTGTCAACAGATGCTCTCGACGACGTCCTGATCTGATTTGTGTAATTTCGTTTATTCTTGGTGTAGTTTCGTGGTTTTGTTTTCCGCTAAAGAAGAGAATTGGACCACGAAATAACACGAACAGAAAAAAGCCACACGAATTAGATCATAACCACGCGCCTACGAGAGAAATTGGGAGATTCAGTTGTCAACGACGACAAACTTTCTGCAAAAAGAAGCCGCATACTTCGCGGGTATTACCAGCAAACGCACACGGATCGCAGTCATAACGGGATAGCAAACAAAAAACCAGAACCCGGCAATAAAGGAGAAAGCAAGATGTCAACGACCGCAGCTCAAACCGGCAGCGCCCAATCAAACAGCGCGCGCACCGGCCCACGAACACAAAAGATTACAACCTTCCTTTGGTTCGACAACAACGCCGAAGAGGCAGTGAATTTCTATGTCTCCGTTTTCAAGAACTCGAAAATTCTTCAGACCACTCATTATGGCGAAGCCGGGCCTGGTCCAAAAGGGTCCGTCATGACCATTTCCTTCGAACTCGACGGCCAGGAGTTTGCGGCGCTGAATGGTGGGCCGCAATTCAAATTCACCGAAGCCATATCGCTCGTCGTTCACTGCGACACGCAGGACGAGATCGATTACTACTGGGAGAAGCTTTCGG
>Ga0070669_100000606_pt1 | contig 26645 bp, 21 predicted proteins | sample KBSS53metaG_FD_64680 | JGI IMG/M metagenome (GOLD analysis project Ga0070669, IMG submission 64680) | Switchgrass rhizosphere microbial communities from Kellogg Biological Station, Michigan, USA - KBS S5-3 metaG | ecosystem: Host-associated > Plants > Roots > Rhizosphere > Soil ...
TAAAAAAACAAAGTATAAAAATCCACTATTTATCTTTTATATTTAAAACAGATAAGGTTGACCAATTTCGTTATTTTACAGTTTACCGTCGTTGTTGATTAATAGGTCCAATCACCTTTTTTAGGCTTAGGAACCAAATTATGACTGGTATCACATCACCAAAACCTTTGAATATTGTTGCTGTTTCTGGTGGCTTAAATACCCCATCTAAAACGGAAAGTCTGGTTCAAGCCATTCTTGATGAATTATCTGAAGCAATCGATATTAAAGTTCATTTCATTAAATTAAGCGAAATTGGGCCCTTATTAGGCGGTGCATTTTATCGCAACCAACTTCCACAGCGTGTACAAGATGAGCTTGCAGCGGTTGAAGCAGCAGATGCTTTAATTGTAGGTACACCTGTTTACCGTGCTTCTTTCACAGGTCTTTTTAAACATTTCTTCGATTTTGTTGAGCAAACTGCCTTGGTCGATGTGCCTGTACTTTTAGCAGCATCAGGCGGTAGCGATCGTCATGCGCTTGTACTTGAGCATCAGCTACGTCCATTGTTTAGTTTCTTCCAAGCACAAACTTTACCAATTGGCGTATATGCAACAGATCGCGACTTTACCCCTGAATATACAGTGAAAAGTGAGCAATTAGCAGATCGTATTACGCTAGCAGTAGCTCGCGCATTACCAATTTTAGAATGGGCACCAGCCAAAGGTAAGCGTGCTGAAGTGATCAAATCTAAATCTCAGCAAGCGAACCAAGAGCTTGGGATTAATAAACAGATTGAGCAAGAAGAAGTCTTACCTTCAGCAGCTGTCCCAGATCTTGATGCGGCAGAGTCTCGCTTGCATCACAAGTCTGGCAAATCATTAACGCATGTTGCCTAACTGCAGCATGCTTGAATAAAAATAACGAATTTGGGAGAGCGCACCATGACGCAATTACAACAACCGATTAAATTTGCTTATTGGGTACCAAATGTAAGCGGTGGCCTTGTAGTAAGTAACATCGAGCAGCGTACAGACTGGAGTTATGACTACAATGTTCGACTTGCACAGGCTGCCGAAAAAAATGGTTTTGAATATGCGCTCACCCAAATTCGTTTTACGGCGGGCTATGGGGCAGAAAATCAGCATGAGTCAGTGAGTTTCAGTCATGCATTATTAGCAAAAACTGAAAAACTTAAGGTCATTGCTGCTATTCTGCCCGGCCCATGGAAACCGGCACTCGCAGCTAAGCAACTTGCAACAATTGATTATTTAACCGAAGGCCGTATTGCCATTAATGTGGTGAGTGGCTGGTTTAGAGGGGAATTCGATGCGATTGGTGAAGAATGGCCAGAGCATGACCAGCGCTACGTCCGCTCTGAAGAATTTATTCGCACTCTAAAAGGAATTTGGACCACCGATAACTATAGTTTCGATGGTAAATACTACCAATTCCAAAACTACACACTTAAGCCGAAACCTTTGCAAAAACCTTATATTGAAGTGTTTCAGGGTGGTAGCTCACGTGCTGCACGTGACATGGCCTCTCGTGTTTCTGATTGGTATTTTACCAACGGTAATACGGTAGAAGAGATTCAAAAACAAGTCGAAGACATTCGCACTAAAGCGAAAGCCAATAACCATCATGTCAAAATTGGAGTGAATGCCTTCATTATTGCCAGAGATACCGAAGAAGAAGCAAAAGCAGTACTTCAAGAAATTATTGATAAAGCCAATACGGAAGCCGTAAATGCGTTTGGCGATGCAACACGTGAAGCAGGTGCAGCCTCACCAGAGCAACAAGGTAACTGGGCGAAATCAAGTTTTGAAGATCTAGTGCAATATAACGATGGTTTTAAAACCAATTTAATTGGTACACCCCAGCAAATTGCAGAGCGTATTGTGGCGCTTAAAGAGGTTGGTGTTGATTTGATTCTTTCTGGATTCTTACATTTCATTGAAGAAGTAGAATATTTTGGGGAAAAAGTTCTACCGCTCGTGCGTCAATTAGAACTTCAACAAGAAAAGGAGATAGAAATTCAAGCCAAATCAGCCTAAAAAACTTCAGTTAAAGCAGCGCAAGACAATAAAAACAATAAATTAAAAATAAAGACTTATTGGCTCCAAGACTCGGCTTGGAGCTTTTATTTTTTAAGATTTCTCAATTTCCCTTACAACTGTTTCAACCGAATAACGACACCATTTTGAAAGTTTTTCAATAAATTCATTTAATTCTGAAAATTCGAAATGGCTAACGATCATATAACATGCATTTCCCATGACCTTAAAGCATTCATCTATTTGTTCATATTGCTTGACTAAATTTTCAATTTCTTCAAATGAGCGTTGTTCATTTAAATGCAAATGTATAAATTGTTTATGGCTGTATTGAACAGCAATGGTGTAATTCTTGATAACCCCTGCATCCATCAACTGAGCTATGCGCGCCCCTACAGCCTGCCCTGTCCGGTGAACACGCTGCCCAATCTCTTTATTTGTTAAACGGGAATCTTGCTTGAGTAATGCAATAATTTTTAGATCAATCGGGTCTAATTCAATATTCATTTTTCATGGCGAAAGAAAACTGGCGGTAATGCTTTCATCTGACTATAGCCGATTTTGCGTGCAGAGAATAACCTTGTTTTATCTCATATCAACAAGAGTGATCTCATGAAACAAGCACTATTAGTTATCGATGTCCAAAATGATTATTTTAAAAATGGCAAAATGGAATTGGTTGGGCCAGATCAAGCACTAGAAAAAATAAAACAACTCGAACAATATTTTAGCGAGAAAAACTTGCCAATCATTTACGTACAACACATTAACCCACCACAGGCCAGCTTCTTTCAAGAAAATACCGACGGTGTTTTGCTTCATCCTGAACTTAATATTCACGACGCTGCATTAATTGTGATAAAGCATTATCCAAATAGTTTTTTAGAAACCAATTTAGATGAACTTTTAAAAGCACATCAAATTGAGCAACTCGTGATTACAGGCATGATGACGCATATTTGTATCGATTCAGGAACCCGTGCTGCCAAAGAACTTGGCTATCAACCGATCTTAATTGGCGATGCCACTGCAACTCGTGATCTCAGCTATGACGGAAAAACTGTAAAAGCTGAAGATGTACAAACTGCCTTTTTAGCTGCACTTACTATGTTTGCCCCTGTACAAAGTACTTCTGATTTCTTGGCAAATTCTTAATACGTCTCAATAAAAAAGCCCCATGTGGGGCTTTTTATAAATTAGTTTTGCTTGTCAGGATAAACCGTTGCAATTAACTGATCGACCACAGCTGGTTCAGCCAAGGTTGAGGTATCACCTAAACTATCTAACTCATTTGCCGCGATTTTTCTTAAAATACGGCGCATGATTTTACCAGAACGCGTTTTAGGTAATGCTGGTGCCCAGTGTAGTGCATCAGGAGATGCCACTGGTCCAAGTACTTTACGTACCCAGTTAATTAACTCTTTACGCAGCTCTTCCGACTCTGGTACACCCGCTTGTAAGGTCACAAAAGTACAAATACCCTGCCCTTTAATATCATGTGGCATTCCCACCACCGCAGCTTCTGCTACTGATTCATGCGACACCAAAGCACTTTCAATTTCAGCCGTACCCAGACGGTGACCTGAAACGTTTAAGACATCATCTACTCGGCCTGTAATCCAGTAATAACCATCTTCATCACGGCGAGCACCGTCACCCGTAAAGTAGTTATTTTTAAAGGTCGAGAAATAAGCTTCAATAAAGCGATCTGGATCACCCCAAATGGTACGCATCTGGCCCGGCCATGAATCTTTAATGACTAGATTGCCTTCTGCTACACCTTCTAGCTCATTACCTTCACCATCTACAATGGCAGGTTGAATACCAAATAACGGACGTGTTGCGGAACCCGGTTTTAAAGCTGTTGCTCCCGGCAATGGTGCAATTAAAATACCGCCAGTTTCGGTTTGCCACCATGTATCAACAATTGGGCAACGGCCTTCACCAACTACATTGTAGTACCAGTTCCAAGCCTCAGGGTTAATAGGTTCTCCAACCGAACCGAGTAAACGTAAGCTACTACGGTTACTCTCACGTACAAAAGAATCGCCTTCTCGCATCATGGCGCGAATCGCAGTTGGAGCCGTATATAAAATAGAGACTTTGTGCTTATCGACTACATGACCAAGACGTGCCCATGTTGGATATTGAGGCACACCTTCAAACATTAAGGTTGTGGTGCCATTTGCGAGTGGTCCATAGATCAGATAACTATGTCCTGTAATCCAGCCTACATCGGCTGTACACCAGTACACATCATCTTGTTTTAAATCGAAAACTTCTTTAAAAGTACTTGTTACATAGACTAAATAACCACCTGTGGTATGCAAGACCCCTTTAGGCTTACCTGTAGAACCAGATGTATAGAGAATAAATAATGGGTCTTCTGCCTTCATAGGCTCTGGAGGACAGTTTGCATCAACCTCCATAATAATAAGGTGATACCACAAATCACGACCCGGCTTCATTTCAATCGGGTTCGCATTACGGTAAACCACAACTACATTTTCAACACACTCTGTACCCGGTAACTCTAGAGCCAAATCCACATTTTCTTTGAGTGGTAACAACTTGCCCGCACGTAGACTTGAGTCTGCCGTAATCACAAGTTTAGCTTGGCTATCTTCAATACGACTTGCCAAAGAGTCTGGTGAGAAACCACCAAATACCACACAGTGAACCGCACCAATACGAGCACACGCTAACATGGCAATTGCAGCTTCAGTGACCATTGGCATATAGAGCACAACGCGGTCACCTTTACCAATGCCATATTTCTTTAAAACATTGGCAAAGCGGCAGACTTCATCGTGTAATTCTTTATAAGAAACAATTTTATGGCGAGAAGGATGATCACCTTCCCAAATAATTGCAGGTTTATGAGGATGTTCTTTAAGATGCCTGTCTAGGCAGTTTGCCGACACATTCAACTCACCATCAGCAAACCACTCAATTTTGAAATTGTCTTTGTCAAAACTCGTATTTTTAACTTGGGTAAATGGCTTTATCCAATCGACAATTTTAGCTTGCTCTGCCCAGAACTCATCTGGCTTCTCGATAGAGTGTTGATAACGTTTAAAGTAGTCTGCTTCAACAGTACGAGCTGTTTTTTTAAATTCCTCTGGTACTGGATAGATCTCATTCATACGCAACTTCCTTGATCTTGTGCATCCCATCTCGAGACTGTGGCTATTATTTTACTGGATCTTATTTGCATGCCTTTGCAGTATGATGACTCTTTCAAAGTCCAAACAATGCGACTTTGGTCATATATTAACCACTTACTCAAGCATACGAAATTGTGAACATTTTTATAAAATTAAGTTGATTTAAAACATTTGTCTATAGCTTTTACTTTTATAATTTTTTCAAGATTTGATGGTTTTGATCATCAACAAAGATTATTTTGTCTCTCATATCGAGCACAGGAATAAAATAATATGTTTGCCCAAACAACCTCTTCACGCCCACCACAGCTCCCGTTTAAAGATAGCCCTTTTTCAATTCATGGGCGCTTTAATCGTATGAGCTATTTAGGTGGATATGGACTAATTTATTTAGTCACCCTCGTGGGTTATCTCATTTTGGCCTCATTTCTTGGAAGTTTTCAGCTATCCAGCAATCTATTTAATTTTGAATTTTATAGCTCTCTTTCTGGAGTCAGCGCCTTAGTGGTCTGGGCTTTTTCGCTGTTTTTAATTTATTTAAATATTGTTCTCGTTGTTCGACGTTTGCATGATTTAAATAAAAGTGGCTGGATGGGGTTACTGTTGCTCATTCCGGTTGTTCAATTCTTTTTTATGATTTATTTACTGCTTGCCTCAGGTACAGCAGGTACCAATCAATATGGTCCCGTTCGGCCTTCAACGTTTATAGAAAAACTCATGGCTTGGCTTATTTTAGTGGCTATTTTAATTAGCCTGATTTCCACAGCAGGAATTTTTTATTATTTCTCAGGGACCGATACCCTAGAAACGCCGACACAAATCTTACAAAAAGGAACGGAATACTTTTAATTAAAAAACACTTTATTATTCAGATGAACTCATTATAGTAGGCGCACATTTTATCTCCTACTATGATGAAAGCTGAAAATCGCTTTCATAAATTTTTTAATTGAGACTTGTCGTGGCTGATGAACAAAAATCCTTAACAGATGTCGCAAAAAATACAGGCGAACTTTTGCAAGAGGCGGGTACTAAAACCACTCAAACGGTTTTAGCCCATACTGAAAAGTATCATGATGCCTATACCACAATCGATAAAATTGTGGATAGCTTCTGGGAACGTGTGCCATATATTTGTATTGCGATTATCGTTTTTATTATTTTTTGGCTTCTAACCAAATTATTTAAGTTCTTTGTTCGTAAAACCTTAGAAAACCGCTCTTACACGCGTCAAAACCTAGTCTTGGTCTTAAACCGTGTAGGCAGTACAGCAATTTTATTCTTTGGTTTCTTAATTGCTTTAGTTATCTCAATTCCTGGATTTACACCCGGCCAATTAATGAGTGCACTTGGAATTGGTTCCGTCGCAATTGGTTTCGCCTTTAAAGATATCTTTCAGAACTTACTCTCTGGTATTTTAATTTTACTCAGCGAACCCTTCCGTATTGGCGATGACATTATTGTCAACAACATGGAAGGAACCGTAGAAGATATTCAAATCCGTGCGACCTTTTTACGTTCACCCGATGGCCGTCGTATTGTTATTCCAAACGCGACTGTTTACACCAGTGCAGTAACTGTAAATACTGCATATCAACGTCGCCGCTGTGAATTTGTAGTCGGAATTGGCTATGAAGACGATGTCCAAAAGGCAAAAGCAGTCATTCTTAAACTACTCGACAACAGCCGTAATGTGCTTAGCCAACCTGCATTTTCGGTCAACGTAACGGCTCTTGCAGATTTCTCTGTCAATCTAACCGTTCGTTGGTGGGTAGACACAACGGAAACAACCACCTCTGCTTCGATTAGTGAAATTCAGGAATTGGTTGTAGATGCATTTGATGAAAACAACATCTCAATTCCATATCCGGTACAAGAGGTAAAAGTGTATCGTGGTGATCAACCAACTGAAGAAACTGTTAAGCCAAATGCTTAAGCTGCGAATAAGCGTCCTAAAATATAAGAAATAGACGTTTCAGTTCTTAAAATACGGTTGCCTAAGCTCACTGCTTGGCAGCCGTTTTTTGTGAGCAAATCAACCTCATAAGGGATAAAACCACCTTCGGGTCCGACCACAACACTACAGGCGTGATCAATATTAATTGGCATACTTTGCTCTGCATATGGATGGGCCACATAGGCGGGGCATACTTCTGAAATTAAGATAGGCAAGATATCTTCAACAAAAGGCTTAAAGCGTTTATACATTTGAATTTCAGGAACAATCGTGTCCCCTGCTTGCTCAAGTCCCAAAGTAACGTAGTTGTCGATTTGCTGTAAAAAGGGAGTCTGCCAGTAACTTTTATCGACCCGATAACTATGAATCAGACTAATTTTTTCAACACCTAAAGTCACACTGTCCATAATTAAACGGCGTAAAACTTTAGGTCTGGGTAATGCCACAATTAAATGAACCGGAATTTTTGCAGGTACAGCTTCTTCACTGATAGGCCGAAGACAGACTTCTTGCTCATTAATCGAAACAATTTCCGTGATATAACGTGCGCCGTTACGGATACCAACTTTCAGATTTTGGCCGACTGAAATATCAAGATGTTCACGTAAATGCTGTAATTGGCGCTTTGAGTAAATTGACCACGTGTCTGACTGAATATCTTCAGGCTCTAGTAAAACGATATTCATGGTTTATCGGCCAAATACCGGTTAATTACTCCAATATGTTTTTGCAATGAGCCTTGATTACGTTGTAAGACTTTATGCGCTTGCTCGACCACTTGTTGGGTCTGATCAGGTTCAGCTAAACAAGCCATCCAGATTGCCACAACCTGCTCTGCATTTTGAGCAATCAGCACACCATTTTCATCAATGAACTCATCAACAATGGTTTGGAAGTTAAAATAACGAGGTCCAATTACTGTTGGAACATTTAAAACCATAGGCTCTAAAATATTGTGCCCACCACCCGGTTCATTTAAAGAGCCGCCCACAAAACACACCTGACTTAAGGCATACCATAACCAAAGTTCACCCATGCTATCGGCTAGATAAACCTGTGTACTGGTATGAATACTTTGGTTCAAACTTCTACGATGAGTAATTAAATCTAAGTTTTGGCAAATTTCAAATACTTCATCAAAACGTTCAGGATGTCGAGGTACAACAATACAAACTAAATCTGGATCTGACTTTAAATAAGGCTGAAGTGCCTGCAAAATTTGTTGTTCTTCTGGTGCATGTGTACTGGCAATTGTCAGGACTTTGCGTTGCCCCAAATACCATAGCTGGTGTAGCTTTGCAGCCTGATTTACAAATGCTTCAGGGGCGTGAATATCAAATTTAATATTTCCAACCACCTGACTTTTTTGTTGATCTAAGCCAAGTTCTACATAACGTTGTCGAGTCGCATTATCTTGGGCCAACACCCAGTCAATTTTTTTCAGCATTCCTGCTGTTAGACCTGTAACTCGCCCATAACCTTTAGCTGATTTTTCTGATAACCGCGCATTTAATAATAAACATGGAACATGCTGCTGTTTGGCTTGATCGATTAAATTTGGCCAAAGCTCTGTTTCAACCAATGCTAAAAGTTTTGGCTGATACAACTCAAAAAATTGTTTTAAAAGATGCTTCTGATCAACAGGCAAATAAACTGCTTGAAACAAGTCTAAATAAGGGGCTTTTAAAAATAACGATTTGGCACGTGCCTGCCCCGTTTTAGTCGTATTGGTTACTAAAACAGGTTGTCCAAGTTTAAGATAATGCTCGATTAAAGGCTGAGCAGCGTTAGTTTCTCCAACCGAGACAGCATGGAACCAGATTGCTCTCACATTCTTCGGAGATTCAAACGGCCCAAATCTTTCAAGACATTCCTGATTATATAATTCCTGGCTTTCTGCACGTTTTTTTATCCGCCAGCGGTAAAAGGGTTTTAATAAATGAAGTGCGGTGTTGTACCAAAAAGGGGTCGCCAAGCGGTTTGCCTCAAATAGTCAAAATTTAAAAACTGGGGAAAATATAACATAGATAGAAAAAATGGCAGAGTTTCGATACCTAAACTCTACCATTACAAGAAAAGCGATTTACTGAGTTCATAAATAAACTAGGTCAGTAAACAATCATTTCAAAAAATTTACGAAGCTTCTAGCGTTGGATAGTCTGTATAACCTTCAGCACCTTTAGCATATAAAGTCGTGGGTTGAAGTTCATTTAAAGGCAAGTCTTGCTCTAAACGCTGTAAAAGATCTGGGTTGGCAATATATGCTTTACCAAAAGATACTGCGTCAGCTTCACCATCACGCAAAATACGTTTTGCAGACTCTGGTGTTAGATTTTCATTCGCAATCCATACACCGTTAAATTTTTCGCGAAGTTTTGGACTAATACTGTCGGCAGCTTCATATTCACGAGAGAAAATGAAAGCAACATTACGTTGGTTAAGTTGTTCAACCACATAACCAAACGTTGCTAACGGATTTTCATCACCCATATCATGCGAATCACCACGCGGTGCAATATGAACACCCACTCGGCCAGCGCCCCACACTTCAATAAACGCATCAATCACTTCTAATAATAAACGTGCGCGGTTTTCAACTGGACCACCATACTCATCATTACGTTGGTTGGTGTTACTTTGAAGGAACTGGTCAATTAAATAACCATTTGCCGCGTGTAACTCAACACCATCAAAACCAGCTGCTTTAGCCAATTCTGCTGAATGTTTATATTGAGCTACAACCTCTTTAATTTCTTCAATTGAAAGCGCGCGTGGCGTTACATATGGACGTTTAGGACGTAATAAACTCACTTCACCCGCAGGTTGAATCGCACTTGGTGCAACAGGAATATCGCCATCTAAAAGTTCAGGATGCGAAATACGGCCCACATGCCATAGTTGGGCTACAATTTTTGAACCTTGAGCATGAACTGCCTCAATAATTTTATTCCAAGCCTGTGCCTGCTCTTGTGACCATAATCCTGGAGTTTCCGTATAACCCACAGTTTTTGAACCAATCACTGTTGCTTCAGTCAAAATAAGACCAGCATTTGCACGCTGTTGATAATATTCAACCATTAAATCATTCGGTACTCGGCTTTCACCACTACGCGCACGTGTTAATGGAGCCATTACCAATCGATTTTTAATTTCAAAATCACCAACCGTTAAAGGAGTATTGAGTTCAGCCATAGTCGCCTCGACTTACACTTTAATATCGTTAAAGTGTTTGTTTTAAATGTTCGATATATTGCTGAATCAAAGCTTCGTTACGTGAAAAATAAGACCATTGACCATATTTTTGGACCTGAATTAGGCCCGCCTGTTGTAAAACAGACAAATGATTAGACATTGTAGACTGTGCTACTTTACCCAATCGTTCAATATGACCTGCACAAACACCCTTCTCAAAACTACCACCACATTCTTCCACCGGTAAATAATGCGCAGGTTCTTTCAACCATTGTAAAATTTGCCGACGTAGCGGATTGGAAAGGGCTTTGCTAATTGCATCAATATCCATAGGCTCAACACGTCTTTTAAACGAACAAAGCTTTATTCAGCATTTCGAAAACATCATATCGCATTTTTGCGATATTCATATCTATTTTTTCCGATATTCATATCGCATTTTTTCGATTAACATTTGAAGGCTGAACTGCTTTGCCGTTTTAATCGCTAAAAATCCAAGAGTTCTACATATTCATAGATGAACTGTATTTAAACTAAAAGTTCAGCAGACTCTTATAAACCTTGTTTTAAGCTCGCCTCAATAAAGCGATCAAGGTCACCATCAAGAACAGCACCCGTATTAGAATTTTCAACGCCCGTACGTAAGTCTTTAATACGCGAATCATCTAATACATACGAACGAATTTGGCTTCCCCAACCAATATCAGACTTCGAGTCTTCTAGAGCTTGAGCCGCTTCATTACGTTTTTGCATTTCCAACTCATACAGTTTCGCACGTAACTGTTTCCATGCATGGTCACGGTTAGCATGTTGTGAACGTTGGTTCTGACACGCCACCACAATACCTGTTGGAGTGTGAGTCAAACGAACTGCCGAATCGGTTTTGTTAATATGCTGACCACCAGCACCAGATGCACGGTAAGTATCTGTACGAACATCAGAAGGATTAATATCAATTTCAATATTGTCATCAACTTCTGGGGAAATAAACACCGCAGAGAATGAGGTATGACGGCGGTTACCACTGTCAAATGGTGATTTACGAACTAAACGGTGTACACCTGATTCAGTGCGCAACCAACCGTAGGCATATTCACCTTCAACACGAATCGTTGCAGACTTAATGCCCGCCACATCGCCATCAGATACTTCCATGAGTTCAGCTTTGAAGCCATGACGTTCGATCCAGCGCATATACATACGTAATAGCATAGATGCCCAGTCTTGTGCTTCAGTACCGCCCGAACCTGATTGAATCTCGACATAGCAAGGATTCGGGTCCATCGGGTTGCTAAACATACGACGGAATTCAAGTTTAGCCAGCTCATCTTCGGCAGCGCCAAGCTCAGACTGAACATCTTCAAGTAAGCTTTCATCATCGGCTTCTACGGCCAAATCTAGCATTGCTTTTGCATCTTCAAGTTGTGTTGACAAGCCATCCAACACATTAATAACGTTTTCTAGTTCGCCTTTTTCTTTCGCCATTGCCTGAGCACGGCTTTGGTCATTCCAAATCGCAGGGTCTTCTAACTCACGTAAAACTTCTTCTAAACGTTCTTTTTTCAGATCGTAGTCAAAGATACCCCCGTAGTGTTTGGCTACGATCAGTTAAGTCTTTCAATTGGTTTAGATAAGGATTAATTTCCACGCGAGTGTTCCCATAAAAGCAGATAAACAGTCGATTATTTTAGCATAGCTGCGGTTATCTTCGAACCTGCTTTGTATTTCTCATCATATTTCACTCATCTAATTTCTAAATTTTCTTCAGTTCATTTTAAGTTTAACCAGTAACATCCTCATACAAAATTGGGTACTTTTACAGCAATTTTTATGATCTACACAAAATCTCCTCAATTTTAATAAAATAAAACATTATTAACTTTTATTTAGTAATCAATAATTTAAATAGATCAAGTTTACATAAAAAACACATAGTTACAGTATGGTTACTTGAGCAAGATTGACGCATAAGCATTTTGGTCTAGACTAAAAGTTGTAACAAAACATTTATAAAATCGCTTTTTAGAGGGGAGAGATTCCATGAAAAAACTAGCAATTGCATCAGCTCTTTTATCTGCACTGGCAGTAAGTGGCGCAGCAAACGCTTACCAAGCTGAAGTTGGTGGTTCTTACAATTATCTTGATCCAGATGACGGCAGCAGTGTAAGCAAATTCGGTGTTGACGGGACTTATTACTTTAATCCTGTTCAAACTCGTAACGCTCCACTTGCTGAAGCAGCTTTCTTAAGCCGTGCAAGTAATGTTAACGCTCTTATCAACTATGGCGATAACAGCGGTACTAAAGACACTCAGTATGGCGTAGGTGTTGAATACTACGTTCCTAACTCAGATTTCTACCTTAGCGGTGATGTAGGCCGTAATGAGCGTGAAATTGATAACACCAATATTGATAGCAAAGTAACAACTTATGCAGCTGAAGTAGGTTATTTACCAGCTCCAGGTTTATTACTTGCGTTAGGTGTTAAAGGTTACGACGAAAAAGACGGTAAAGACGGCGCTGATCCAACAGTTCGTGCTAAATACGTAACTCAAGTAGGTCAACATGACGTAAACCTTGAAGCGTTTGGTGCGTTTGGTGACCTTGACGAATATAAAGTTCGTGGTGACTACTACATCGATAAAACTTTAAGTCTTGGTGTGGATTACTACAATAACGACTTAACTGATAAAGATGAATTTGGTATTAATGCTAAAAAATTCTTAAATCAACAAGTAAGTCTTGAAGGTCGTATTGGTTTCGGTGACAACGATAACACTTATGGTGTTCGTGCAGGATACCGCTTCTAATATCGCTTAAAAGCACATAAAAAAATCCGCTCTAATGAGCGGATTTTTTTATTGGTTTAAATACACAATACGCAATTGTAAATTTACATTGCCATTAAATGCATTACGATCCATTTCATATACTAAATGAACTTCATCTCGCATAGGATTAAATTCAAAACGACCAGCTGCATTAAATGCAATCGCATCAAAAGTATATTGATCTAGGGCTAATCTAAGTTTTAGATGTGTTTCTTTAAGCCAGCGATAATCGACGACCTTAAAGTTCCCTTCAAACTGAGGAAAAGGGAATTTTTGCCCCCATGGTCCAAGCTGCTCTATCCAATCCAATGTGTCTAGTTGCAAAGCAGAAGCTGGTAACTCTCCATCCGTCCATAGTGTTGCTTGGAATAGAGATTCTTCCATGGCTGCAACACAGCCAGTAAAAACAGTTTTAAAAGCATCAAAGTTTTCTTTTCGAATCGTTAAGCCAGCCGCTGCCGCATGTCCACCAAAATGACTCACCAATTCTGGATGTTGTTCAGCAACTTGTTCAATTGTATCTCGAATATGCACGCCATCAATTGAACGCGCAGAGCCTTTAATATGGATACCATCTTCATCTGGTGCAAAAACAATAGTTGGGCGATGGAACTGTTCTTTTAAACGCCCTGCTACAATCCCAATCACACCTTGATGCCAACTCTCTTCAAAGAGTACAAGGGCTTGTGGAATATCTTCTTTTGAAAGTTGCAAACTATCTAAAGCAGACAAAGCTTGTTGCTTCATCTCCCCTTCAATCTGCCGCCGCTCTATATTGAGTTGATTTAATTGCTGAGCAATTGGATAGGCAGTTTCCATATTCTCTGCAAGTAAACATTCAATCCCAATACGCATGCTTTCCATACGTCCAGCAGCATTAATACGGGGTCCTATAACAAACCCTAGATCTTGTGCACGTAATGAACTCGCCTCTCTACCAGCAATATCCAATAGCGCTAAAATTCCAACTCGGCATTGGTGTTGTTGGATTCGCTTTACGCCTGCATCCACCAATATACGGTTGTTATAATCTAATACAGCAACATCGGCATAAGTTCCCAAAGCCACTAAATCTAGATATTGAGTGACTTTACTTGTACTTTTGCCTTGCTTGTTACGTAAACTTGCCAAATTCGCCAGCACATAAAATGCAACGCCAACACCTGCAAGCGCTTTACTTGGGAAATCACAACCTAACTGATTTGGGTTAACAACTGCTTGTGCTGGAGGTGTTTCTTTAGTTGTTAAATGGTGGTCGGTAATAATGACCTGCATATCCAAGGCCTGAGCAGTTTCTACACCTGCATGGCTGGAAATTCCATTATCGACAGTAATTAATAGATCTGGTTGATAAGTTTGATGAGCAAGCTCTGCAATTGCAGGCGTAAGCCCATAACCGTACTTAAACCGATCGGGAACCAAATAATCGACTTGTGCCCCCATATCGCGAAGCACCAATACCATTAACGCAGTGCTGGTTGCTCCATCAGCATCATAGTCCCCGACAATAACAATCTTTTTCTGCTCATCAATGGCTTGATCCATTAATGCTACAGCGGTTTCTAGACCTTTGAGCTCTGGAGCAAGTAAATTCTTAAGCTTGAGCTCTAATTCCTGTTCAGATTGGACTCCACGTCTTGCCAAAATCTCGGCAATAAACGGCGGCACGCCCTGAAACTGTTCAGGGCGTGTCAATAAAGGTCTTTGTTTGATTTGTATTTTTGTCATTTAAGGCATCAGCCGGTGCAACATCCATTGACCTTCGATTTTTTCATAACTCAAGCGGTCATGTAAACGATTTGGTCGCCCTTGCCAGAATTCATAATAATCCGGTTGCAGACGATAGCCTCCCCAGAACTCTGGCTTATCAAGCACTTCACGACTTTCGACTTGCTGTTGTAAGTCTTGAAAGCGCTGCTGTAACAGCTCTCGGCTTTCAATTTTGCCACTTTGTGGAGTACTGATATGCGCTGCAATCTGGCTATCACGTGGTCGTTTACGATAGTAATCTGTAGATTCCTGTTCAGAAATTTTTACTACATGACCACCGACTCTCACCTGACGCTCTAGACTCGGCCAGTAAAATAATAATTCAGCATATGGGTTTTCTGCCAAATCTATACCTTTCTGACTGTCATAGTTAGTATAAAAATCATAGCCAGCTTCTGTAGCACCGCGCAACAAAACTGTTCGAACACGTGGTCTGCCATTGGCACCCGCTGTTGCTAACGACATGGCATAGGGTTCATGCAAATTGGCTGCTAGAGCATGGTTAAACCAACCAAGAAACTGCTGATGAGGGTTTGATTCAACCTGCCCCTCATACAACTCGCCTTGCTCATAGCTCAAGCGTAATTCACTTAAATCTTTGATGACATCACTCATGTCATGCACCTTATGCGACTTGTGCTTGTGAACGAACTGAATCTGCTAAATGCTGAGCTAAAGCGTTCACTTCGTGCTCATCGTCACCTTCAACCATGACACGAATCACAGGCTCTGTTCCCGACTTACGAATTAAGATACGCCCACGGCCTTTAAGCTGTGCTTCTGCTTTATCAAATTCAGTAACCAATGCTGGAATAGAATATGGATCAAGCATTTGTTCTAAACGTACATTTAAAAGAACTTGTGGGAATAGTTTAAAGTCTTGAACCAATTCATGAAGAGCCTTATTTTGCTCGACCATCACAGTTAAAACTTGAAGTGCAGCGATAATGGCATCACCAGTCGTACTCTTGTCTAGAGTTAGAATATGACCAGAAGGTTCGCCACCTGTCACCCAACCATTTTCTTCTAAAGCCTGTAATACATAGCGGTCACCGACTTTTGCACGAACAAAATTAACATTTGCTTTTTCAAGTGCAACTTCAAGTGCCATATTACTCATGACAGTACCAACAATACCAGCTGGCTTATTTTGCGCCTGAGTCGCCAAGATATATAGGATATGGTCACCATCAATTAAGTTACCAAACTTATCAACCATCACAACACGGTCAGCATCGCCATCAAAGGCAATCCCTAAATCTGCTTCGTGCTCAACCACTGCTTTTTGTAAGTGTTCAGGATGTGTTGATCCACAGCTTTCATTAATATTTAAGCCATCTGGTTCATTATATAAAGCAATGACTTTTGCACCTAGCTCACGGAAAACTGAAGGGCCAACGCTATATGCAGCACCATGAGCACAGTCCAACACAATCTTTAAATTATTTAAATCAAAGTGGTAAGGGAAAGTAGATTTACAAAATTCGATATAACGACCATTTGCATCATTTACACGAACACTTTTACCTAAGTTTGCAGTGTCCTCAATAAATAAGTCTTTTTCTAATTCTTGATTAATTTCTTCTTGTAATGAATCTGGTAATTTTTTGCCTTCACTTGAGAAGAATTTAATCCCATTATCATAATATGGATTATGTGATGCAGAAATAACAATACCTGCATGTGCATGCAAAGCACGAGTAAGGTGTGCAATTGCTGGTGTTGGTAATGGACCAAGTAGATGAACATATACGCCAGCAGCGTTTAAGCCTGCCTGCAAAGCAGATTCTAAAATATAACCAGATAAACGTGTGTCTTTTCCTAATACAACGAGCGGTTTATTTTTTGGACTCGTTCGTTTTAATACCTTCCCTGCAGCAAAACCGAGTTTTAAAGCAAACTCTGGAGTAATAGGCATTTGCCCAAATTTTCCACGAATACCATCCGTTCCAAAATAACTCATAGCTTATCTCATTCTTACGCCACTTCAGCGGTGGCACACTTCATATATGGCAATTCCGCCATATTTCTTTTCGTTAGATTTACTTTACACCAAAAACAAAAAGCCGTCAGTGTAATGACGGCTTTCTTCATTGTTTTGGTTACCAAAATCTAACCAACACGATAGTTTGGAGCTTCTTTAGTAATCGTTACATCATGAACATGCGACTCAGACATACCTGCTGAAGTAATTTTCACAAATTTCGCATTTTGGCGAAGATCTTCAATCACAGATGAACCTGTATAACCCATCGATGAACGTAAACCACCCATCATTTGATGAACGATGTTACCCATTGGGCCTTTATATGGAACACGGCCTTCAATGCCTTCTGGTACTAACTTCTCAGCACCCGCTTTTGAGTCTTGGAAATAACGGTCAGCAGAACCGGTTGCTCCCGCCATTGCACCTAATGAACCCATACCACGATATGCTTTGTAGTAACGACCTTGGAAAAATTCAACTTCGCCAGGCGCTTCTTCAGTACCAGCTAAAAGTGAACCAACCATGATTGTACTTGCGCCCGCACCGATCGCTTTTGCCATATCGCCAGAGAAGCGGATACCACCATCTGCAATTAAAGGAATTTGATCTTTTAGTGCGTTAGCAACGCTGTCAATCGCAGAAATTTGTGGCATACCAATACCTGCCACAATACGTGTCGTACAGATAGAACCAGGACCAATACCCACTTTGACTGCATCTGCACCTGCATCTAATAATGCTAATGCAGCATCACCAGTTGCTATGTTTCCGCCAATTACTTGTACTTGAGGGAAGTTTTGTTTCACCCAACGTACACGTTCAATTACACCAGCTGAATGACCATGTGCTGTATCAACAACAATTACGTCAACACCAGCTTCAACCAATGCTTCTACACGACTTGGTGTATCAGCACCTGTACCTACCGCAGCACCAACACGTAAACGACCAAGATCATCTTTACAACTGTTTGGATAACTCTCAGCTTTACGGAAGTCAGTCACTGTAATTAAGCCTTTAAGTTCGTTGCTCTCGCCAACGACCAAGACTTTTTCGATACGGTGTTTTTGCAATAATGCTTGAATATTTTCTTTAGACTCACCTTCACGTACAGTCACCAAACGATCTTGGCCTGTCATGATGTTGCTAACTGGTTGTTCTAAATTGGTTTCAAAACGCGTATCACGGCCTGTCACAATACCAACAACCTTGCCGTCTTTAACAACAGGTACACCGCTAATGTTATTAGCGGTAGTAATTGCAATCAGTTCACGTACTGTAGTTTCAGGCGTTACAGTGATAGGGTCTTTCACCATACCCGCTTCGAATTTCTTTACACGGCGTACTTCTGCAGCTTGAGCAGCAATATCCATGTTTTTGTGCAAAATCCCGATACCGCCATTTTGTGACATCGCAATCGCCATACGTGACTCAGTCACTGTATCCATTGCAGCAGAAACTAATGGGATATTTAAATGAATGCCGCGAGTTAAACGTGTCTTTAGAGAGACATCTTTTGGGAGAACAGTAGAGTAGGCAGGAAGTAATAAGACATCATCGAAGGTTAGCGCTTCTTGAACGATGGTCAGCATAACAATCTCACTGGTAAATTCCGTGAGCTATTATAAACAAATTTCAATGCAATTTTCATATTATCTTTGCCTTTTTCAGCAATAGATATTGGCCTACTCTAAATAATTCCCACTTAATTATACTTTTAGCTCTATTTTCTAGCTCTTATCTTTTTATAACCCAGAACTTCATCTGGGTTAATTATTAGAAATAATATTTAGATTTATGCAGGGCAACTAAAAATTTGCTCTGACATTAAATCGACACCACAAGGTAAAACCTCAATCCAGTCTAAAAACTGATTAATCATTTCTTTACCAATAAATGGTCTGCCATGCTGTGGAACAATCATTTCAATATCCATCTGACGGACCATGTTGACCCATAACCGGATGACCTTATTTGAACACATATAGCGTTGGTGAAAAGCTTTCATTTTCATAACATGCGTATCGAAATCTGTTAAAGGTTGACTAGCATCCTCAACAATGGAGGCACCCATATCGCCAGAAAACAAAATTTTAGCGACTGGATCATAGAACTGAAAATTACCCACCGAATGTAGAAAATGGGCTGGAACCACCACAAGCTTTGATTCCCCCAATTGAATCACTTGACCACGATCTGGTAGTTCAATAAGGCGATCTTCCCAATTCCCTTTCATACGTTCACTCATGAATGCAGAATTGAGGTGCGGTAAAAATCGTGCCCATAATTTAGAAGCGACCACTTTGGCATCGGTATAGACCAACCAGCGTGGCATTGAAGTTATAATGTCTGGATCCTGATGAGAAGCCATCACATAATCCAGATTTTTCAATCGCGTATATTTATTAAGTTCCATAGTTAACGGAACATAGGTCAAATCGCCACCTGGATCGATCACCGCAGCTCGTTCATGATCAATAATTAAAAATTGATTGGCTTGTATGCCTTCCCCTTTGACCAAACTGGTAAAACTAATACATTTATGTACGCCATTATCAAATAATATCTGCGATGTTGTTTTTTCAAACCCCATACAATTCCCCAAAAAAACTTTAAATATTAGATATTTTTATATCCATACTAAAATAAAGGGATTCGATAATTCTTGCAATGAATTGCTTTATTTTTCTCATAATATTTTAAAATAGCTTTTGCTTTTCTTATTTTATAAATGAATCATAATGTTATTTAAAATTAACTCACAATAAATTAAAATAATTCTCATTATCAGTTTTTTGTCTTTTGCGCTGTCTAGGCCTCCCATGAACCAAGCACCTTATTTTTCAAGCTCCAAAACATTGTTAGCAGTTGCTATTTTTAGTTCGATGACAGCAAGTCATGCTGATGAAACAGCAGAACAAAAAAATTCGACCAGTGTGCTACCCACAATTTCTATTCAGGCGCAAAAAGAAACCACCTCCCCGTATGTCGCAACGAAAGCAACCTCTGCCTTAAAATCAGATGCGCCCTTGTTTAAAACTGCTCAATCGGTTTCGGTAGTAACACGTGAACAGCTCGATCAGAAACAAGCAAGAACTCTAGCAGAAGCAGTAAATGGTGTAGCTGGTATTTCTGCTGGGCAACTTGGTCGTCGGGGTTGGGATGATTTTATTATTCGTGGACAAACATCTTCTGATCAAATTTTCATAGATGGTTTACGACAAGCCCAACAAAATACTTTTGTAGGCGCCGAAATGTCAGGACTTGACCAAGTACAAATATTAAAAGGTCCAGCTTCTGTTAATTTTGGATTGGTCCAGCCAGGTGGTATTGTTAATTTAGTCACTAAACGCCCTCAAGCAGAAAGTTTTACTCGTGCTAGCATGACTTATGGTAATTACAACCTTAAAGAAGGTACCTTCGATTTCAACTATAGCCCCAATAATAGTGAAAAAGGTGCTTTCCGTTTAAATGGCCGTATTTCTGACCAAGATGACCCGACAGATTATGTGTATTTTAAAAATTACTACATCTCTCCTTCTTATAACTTCGATTTAGGAGATAACACGGACCTTTCTGTCATCGCAAGTTACCAGCACCGCGAATATATTCGTCAGCAAGGTTTACCCGTCATTGGTACCTTAAAAGATAATCCTAATGGAAGCTTACCTAAAGACTTATTTATTGGTGAACCGAGCTACGGAGCTTATGATGCCGACGTATTCCGTACAGGTTATAACTTTAGGCATGCTTTTAATAATGGCTGGGAGTTTAAGCAAAACTTTGCAATTCAAAAAACCGAAATGATTGGTCCTGCCGTATTTTACAATGGCTGGACGGATAAAAACTATACAACCCTTAAGCGTCAAGCACGCTATCAGGATGTCAGCAATCTAAGTTTCTCAATCGACAATAGTGTCCAAAAGACCTTTCAAATTGCGGATATGGCGCACCAGATAACGATCGGAATAGATGGTCTGCAAGATAAAAATGATTATCTAAATAATCGCTGTACTGCCACAAATTTGAATCTCTATTCACCAGAGTACGGCACAACAGTTACTTGTCCTGAAAAAGTCACGAACCATGATATAAACCGTCTAAAATATATGGGGTTATATTTACGCGACCGCATTCAAATTAATGACCAGCTCGTTTTGAATCTTGCTGGCCGCCAAGATTGGGCTCAAACCCAAACTGTAGATTTAGTTAAAAATACCAATACTAAAAAATCGGAAGAGGCTTTTACGGGTAATGCCTCATTGTTATATACAATCAATGATGTAGTCGCACCTTATGTCAGCTATGCAACCTCCTTCTTCCCAACAAGTGGCTCAGACTCTGCTGGAAATACTTTTGATCCTGAAAAAGGCAAACAGATTGAAGTCGGGATGAAATTACAAAGTCCTGATCAGCGTGTACAAGGTAGTATCGCTTGGTATGATTTAAAACGTCAAAATATTTTGGTCAACGATCCTACTACTACGGATACTACTTTCAAAATCCAGCGCGGTGAACAGTTAACCCGTGGGATTGAGACTGAACTAAATGCAGATATTCTTGATGGTTTAAAGCTCACCGCAACTTATACCTACACGGCTGATGCAGAAATTAGTAAAGATGCAAATATTAGCAATGTTGGAAAACCTCTTGATAATATTCCAGAACATGCTTATAGCTTATCAGCACGTTATAAATTTGACCCAGCATCAAAACTTGGTTGGTATGTAGGCGGTGGATTCCGTGGAGAAACTTATAAAACCATGGATAAGTTAGATGTTCATATTCCAGGTTATACAGTCTTTGACACTGAAGCTGGCTATGACGCTGGGCATTGGGGCGCTCAACTTGCTATCCGTAATCTATTTGATAAAGATTACTATGCAGGTGCGCTGAATGAGAATTTAGTGACGCTCGGCAACCCACGCCAAATTAACTTTACAGTGAAATTTAACTACTAAAACGACCGACAAAAAACGCACTCGAATTGAGTGCGTTTTTTTATGGCAGCTTTAAATGTTTTAGAAGAAATAATGCTGCACTAAAGTAGAGACACCTACAATTAAGAAAATAGCAGCACCAATTTTATGAATGAGTGAGATAGATAAACGTTCAGCTAATTTATTACCAATAAATACAGCTGGTGCATTGGCAATCATCATACCTAACGTTGTACCCAGCATAACCCAGAAAATACTGTCGTAACGAGCAGCTAAGGCCACTGTTGCAATCTGCGTTTTATCGCCAATTTCAGCCAAGAAAAACAAGATAAAGGTTGCGCCAAAAACACCAAATTTTTGCCATCTATTAATGCTATCTGTTTCATCATCTAACTTATCTGGAATAAGCATCCAGAACGCCATACCAATAAAACCACCCGCAAGAACCCAAACTAAGGTTTCAGGGCTCAAGACAGTAGTAATCCACTGTCCAAGCACAGCAGAGATACCATGGTTAATTAAAGTTGCTAACAGAATTGCAATGAGAATAGGGATTGGCTTACGGAAACGTGCAGACAATAAAAGGGCGAGTAATTGAGTTTTATCGCCCATTTCAGCTAGGGCAACAATTGAGGTAGAAATCAGAAATTCTTGCATGTCGTTTCTCTGGCTAGCATAAATGCCCATGACCTACCCCTCCTGCTAGCCAAATATCTGCAGAGTGGTAAATCAAAGGTCTTGCCAACTCGGAAACGATGAGACGTTTAAGCTATGATGACCATGTTCTGTTGAACAATTATGTTGATCATCACCTATTCATTCAGAAATGAATAGCGGCTACTCCCCAATGAAGTATGTTCTTATTATATTCGAGCAGTTCTATTTTTCAAACAAAAAATTTTATCCATGCCCACACTAACAACCGACCTAAGCCCAATAGTAAGGCTAAACAAATACTTAAGTTAATAAACCCCAAATTATTAATGCCTGCTATGTGCTGTGACTGAAATTCAAACGGCAAAATAAGCATTGCTACAAATACTTCCAACCCCATTGCAACGTAAGTCATCCATTCCCAAGGAAAGTGTAAAACACTGACCCATACCCCCATTAATAAAAATACAATCAATAGGATTGGTACCATGATTTTTAAAAAACCCGCCATTTATTATTTCTCCTTTACCTAATAACGAGAAATTTCTCCTCTCTCGACACTTCCTTCTTCGTCTTTAGATTAACCTAAAACCAATTAAATTAAATATCAAAATAAAAACCCCGCCGAAGCGAGGTTTTAATGATTCATTTCAAAATATTAGATTAATAAAGTACGAATATCTTTAAGAAGTTTCGTAAGTTTATTGGTAAAGCGAGCAGCGTCTGCACCATTAATTACACGGTGGTCATAAGACAACGACAACGGCAACATTAAGCGTGGGTCAAAGTCTTTACCATTCCAAACTGGTTGCATCGTTGCAGGTGAAATACCCAAAATCGCAACTTGCGGCCAGTTTACAAGTGGTGTAAATGCTGTACCACCAATTGCGCCTAAACTTGAAATGGTGAAATTCGCACCTTGCAAGTCTTTCGGTGTTAATTTCTTATCACGTGCTTTTTGACCTAACACACCCAATTCAACTGCAATTTGCTTAATTGATTTTTGGTCTGGGTTACGAAGTACTGGCACAGTTAAACCATCAGGTGTTGCTACCGCAATTCCCATATGGATTTCATTGCGCAAGAGCACTGATTTACCGTCATCAGATAGATGACCTGCGAACTCACGCTCTTCTTTCAACAAATACGCAACCGCTTTGATAATGAATGCCATAATCGTCAGGCTGATACCTTCTTTTTTGAAGTTGCCTTTCAGTTCATTACGCCAATCTTCTAACTCAGTAATGTCAGCCAAATCAAACTGGGTGACTTGCGGAATAAAGTTGTTCAATGACAATTGCGGAATTGATACTTGCTGCAAACGCGTCAGTACTTTTTCTTCCACGCCACCAAACGCAGTGAAGTCAGGAAGCTTTGGCAAACCCGAAACTGCTGGTGCAGCTGCAGCTACTGGAGCCGCTTGTGGTGCAGTTAAACGAGTCTTCACATAAGCAAAGATATCTTCTTTAATCACACGACCATGTTCACCAGAAGTTTTAACTTGTGATAAAACCACACCAAGTTCACGAGCAAGCTTACGAACAGCAGGGCCAGCATAAACTTTAGCGTTTTCAGCTTCTTGCTCTTTCGTTAACTTATCACTACCAGAAACTGGAGCAGATACAGCCTGAGTCGGAGCAGGAGCTGCCGCTTTAGGTGCGGCTGTCTGTGGAGCTGGAGCCGCCGTTTCTGCTTTTGCCACTGGGGCCGCAGCAGATGCTTGGCCTTCAGCTTCAATTGTTGCAAGCAATATACCTTGTGAAACTTGTTGACCTGCTTGCAAGTGAATCGCTTTCACAACGCCAGCAACAGTACTTGGAACTTCAACAGTCGCTTTATCTGACTCAACCACAACAAGGCTTTGGTCTACATCAACTTTATCGCCAACTTGTACCAAAATTTCAGCAACAACTGCTTTATCTACACCCAGATCAGGAACGTTAATATCAACTGGACCAGATTGAGTAGCAGCCGCAGCTACAGTTTCTTGTTGAACTGGTGCAGGCGCTGCTGCTGGAGCTGCTGTAGAAGCTGGAGCTTCAACTGGCGCACTTGATGCAGACGTTGTTTTCACTTTAATGAGCACAACACCTTCTTTAACTGTATCGCCTTCTTTAACTTGAATGCTTTCTACAGTACCAGCAACACTGCTTGGTACTTCTACAGTTGCTTTGTCAGATTCAACCACAACGATGCTTTGTTCAACATCGATTTGCTCGCCAACTTTTACTAAAATTTCACCAACTAGTGCTTTTTCAACACCAATATCTGGAACTTGAACTTCAACCACTTGGCTAGTGGTTGCAGCTGCTGGTTGTGCAGCAACTTGTGGAGCTGTAGCAGGTGCTTCTTTTTCAGCTGCTGGTGCAGGTTTTGCAACTTCTTCTGCTTGAGCTACAGGTGCAGCACCCTCAGCTTCAAGTTCAAACAATACCGTACCTTCAGTTACGCTATCGCCTTCTTTGATTAAGATGCTTTTCACTACACCTGCTGAAGTGCTAGGCACTTCAACAGAGGCTTTATCTGACTCAAGCAAAACAAGGCTGTCATTTTCAGCAATGCTATCGCCAACTTTTACCAAAATTTCAGCAACAACTGCTTTATCTACGCCAATATCAGGGGTCTTAATTTGCATGCTTAGTTCCCCTCACCTGTTTGCGCTTCATGGTATTCAGCAACTGCTTGAACTTCTGGATGTGCTTGTGGAGCCCATGCCACTGGACGATCAGTATCTAACTCAAAGTTAGAAATTGCATCTTTAACTAAACGTGCATCTACTTCACCTTCGTCAGCTAATTTTTTCAAAGTAGCAACAACGATATGTGCAGCATCAACACCAAAGAAACTACGCAAGTTAGCACGTGTATCTGAGCGACCATAACCATCTGTACCCAACGCAACAAATGGGCGACCATCTGGAAGATAGGCACGGATTTGTTCGCTATACGCACGCATATGATCTGTTGCTGAAACAACGATACCTTCTGTACCGCGTAATTGTTTAGACACCCAAGACTCTTTCACTTCTTCAGTAAGTGGGTGTAAACGGTTGTATTCTTCACACGCCATACCATCACGAGACAACTCATTGAAGCTTGTTACACTCCAAACGTTTGAATGGATTTGGTATTCATCACGTAAGATTTTCGCAGCTTTGATCACTTCACGAAGAATTACACCTGAACCCATCAATTGGACAGTTGCTTTTTCATCTTTTTCGAACAAGTACATACCACGTTTAATGCCTTCCTCAGCGCCTTCAGGCATTGCAGGATGCTCGTAGTTTTCATTCATTACCGTTAAGTAATAGAACACACGCTCTTGGTTCACATACATACGTTGTAAACCATCATGTACGATTACAGCCAACTCATAACCAAAACATGGATCGTAAGATACACAGTTTGGAATCGTGTTCGCCAAGATATGTGAATGACCATCTTGGTGCTGTAAACCTTCACCGTTCAATGTGGTACGACCAGCAGTTGCACCTAACAAGAAACCTTGAGCTTGTGCATCACCCGCAGCCCACGCAATGTCACCAATACGCTGGAAACCAAACATTGAGTAGTACATGTACATCGGAATCATTGGCAAGTTATTAGTTGAATAACTTGTTGCCAACGCAGCCCATGCACTCATCGCACCAGCTTCGTTAATCCCTTCTTGAAGCATGTGACCGTCACTTGCTTCGCGGTAATGCATTAACTGCTCTTGGTCTTCTGGGGTATATTTTTGACCGTGAGCGGCATAAATACCAAGCTGACGGAACATACCTTCTAGACCAAAAGTACGCGCTTCATCTGGAACGATTGGCACTACGCGGTCTTTAATTGCTTTTTCTTTAAGTAAAGAAGCAATTAAACGCACCATCACCATGGTAGTTGATTGTTCTTTGCCTGCAGAACCTTTTAATACTGCATCAAATACAGATAATTCAGGAATCGCTAAAATTTCACTCTCTTTACGACGTGCAGGTAAATAGCCACCTAAAGCTTCACGACGTGCCTTCATATATTTCATTTCAGGAGAGTTTTCACTTGGGCGATAGAATGGAAGCTCTTCTAATTTATCATCTGTAAATGGCAGGTTGAAACGGTCACGTACATATTT
>Ga0070669_100000607_pt1 | contig 26619 bp, 36 predicted proteins | sample KBSS53metaG_FD_64680 | JGI IMG/M metagenome (GOLD analysis project Ga0070669, IMG submission 64680) | Switchgrass rhizosphere microbial communities from Kellogg Biological Station, Michigan, USA - KBS S5-3 metaG | ecosystem: Host-associated > Plants > Roots > Rhizosphere > Soil ...
CCAGGCGGTACGCGCGCAGGCATGAGCGCGCGGATCGCCGACTTCCGACCGGCGCCCGACTCGCGGGGGACAAATGCGAGCCGGGCGCCGGATCGCTTTCTTTCTTTCAGACAGCGCAGGCTGGACGAACAGATCCGTTCCGGTCCCCTCGCCCCGCGAAGCGGGGAGAGGGTTAGGGAGAGGGGCCCACAATGATGAAACGACGCACCGCCTACCTGGACTTCGACGATCACGACGACTTTGGTTTCATCTTTATCGCCCGGGCGATCGCAAACAACGTCTGGGCGCAATCCGGCGCGCGCGCCATCACGATCGTCAAGATCGATTCGTGGTTCGGCCCGCGGTGGCACAAGTTCTCGGGCAAGGCCCTGGGAGCGGTCGGCCTGCGCCTCGCGCAGCTGACCGTTCCGCCCTTCCATCCGAGGCGCGCCGTATCGCAGATGACCTTCAAAGCGCGCGGCTACAAGCCGACCTGGGAACGTCCCCTCCTCCACGCCTGGATCCCCAGCGAAGAGAACTTCCGCCGGAAGTTCGAGGACATCTCGCCCGACGCGCCGGCGATGTGGTTCAGCGGCGACACGAAAGCCACCGGCCGCGGCGCGGTCATGGTCTACGCCCGCGACCGTCTCGAGACCTACGGCTGGTACTCGGGCTGGGTGAAGAAGGACGACACCTGGTTGCCGACCCAGCTCCGCGCAATCTCCCGAAACGAGCTCCGCGAGCTCGCTGCGTTCCCGTCTGCCGCCGGCATCGTCGCTATTTGAACTACCGCCCTATTCAAGATGACCAAAGGACAACCCATGACTGCAACAGAAACCGACGAACTGCGCGCGAAGGTCCGCCAGCTATTCGCCGACGGCTTCGGCGACGCCGCCCACGCGCTCCAGTACTGCGCCGAGGAACACCTCCAGGCGGCGGTCGCCCGTACCTTCGAGCTCACCGACGAATCCCTGGACGTCGCCTTCCACCTCTCCGACTGGCGCGAGGACGCCGCCGCTCTGCTGGCGATCAGCCTCGCCCCCGAACATTTCACCGCCGAGGAGATCGAGGAATGCCTCATGGGCTTCCTCCTCCACGCCCCCAATCACGTGCTCGCCGCCGCGAACCTCGCGGGCTTCCCGCCGGCGGACATCTTCAAGAACGCCTGACGTCGCCGATGATACGCTTCTGGCTTCGAGGAGGTCGCCGTGGCTCGCGAGGACGCCAAGCACAACGCGTTCGTCATCTTGTTCGCCGCGTTCGCGGCGGGCGCGGCGAGCGCCTGCTCGTCGGGCGGCGCGCACCCGGCCGACTCGGGAACGGTCGACGTGCCTCCGGGGACGGTCAGCTTCGTGCGCGACGTGTATCCGACCATCGCGGCGTCGTGCGCGGTGGCGGGGTGCCACGACATGGGCGTCACGATGAACCATTGGACCGATTACACGACGGCCGAGAAGACGTACATGCGCTGGGTGAATGGTCCTGGGTTCGACTTCTGCGTGGATGGACCGGTGGGGCAATTCCAGATGCGCGTGATCGTCGTGCCCGGTGATCCCGACGGCAGTTACCTGATCACGAAGATCGCGCCGCCGACCGACGCACCCTGCCAGGATCCGACGCACCACCGCCGCATGCCGCCCGACCCGCTTGCGCCGCTGTCGGCCGACGCGATCGCGACGGTCGTCCAGTGGATCAGCGAAGGCGCGCTTCAGAACTGACAGCGACGACGGCGACGACAGCGAGCCGAAAACCGGCCTCCGTAACGTCTGTCGGTCATGCGCTTCACTTGCTTGTTGGTGGGTTTGCTGTGGGTGGCCGCGGGATGCGGTTCGTCATCGCCGGGCGCGACCGGCAAGGGCGGCGGCGGCGGCGCCGGGACCAGCGGCGCGGCCGGGACGACGGGCGCCGCCGGAACGACGGGCGCCGCGGGAACAACCGGTAGCGGCGGCGCGACGGGCGCCGCGGGAACGACCGGCGTCGCCGGCACCACGGGCGTCGCCGGCACGACGGGCGCCGCCGGAACAACCGGTGCTGCCGGAACCATCGGCGCCGCGGGGACCACGGGCAGCGCCGGCACGACGGGCGCAGCCGGGACGACGGGCAGCGGCGGCGCCACGGGCGCCGCTGGCACCACCGGCGCTGCTGGAACGACGGGCGTCGCCGGGACGACCGGCGCGGCGGGAACAGGCGCCGGCGGTTCGGCCACGACCGCGTTCGTCGTCGGCGACATCGACGGCGTCACCAAACGCGCCGAGATGAACGTCACCGCCTTTCGCTACACGGGTCTCCCGCGAATCCACGTCATCGCGATGTCCACCGACTGGGATTTTGCCGTCGAGGTCCCCAACACCGTCGGGACGGCCACGACCTGCGCCCTCACGCTGTTCAAGCGCGGAAGCGACCAGGCAACATTCATGACGTCCCCGACCGGCGGATCCTGCAGCGCCGAGGTGACGCAGGCGGCGCCGAATGTCGGCGACGTGGTGGAAGGAACATTTTCGGGCACGGTCCCCAGGCTCTCCGGCGGCAACATCCCGTCGGTGACCGTCACCAACGGTCGCTTCCGCGCCACGCGCTCCATCGATCAACCCCTCCCCTGACGGAAAGCGCGGACGACGGTGCTACTGCCAGCAGTCCTCGACCGGGATCGCGTCGACGCAGGCCTGCACGTCGGCGCACGCGTGCGCCAGACAGTTGTCGACGGCGCGCATGAACTCCTTGCGAACGATGGGCGCGCCGAACGCGCAGGCGTCGCCGAAGTCGTCGGCACATTCGGTCGACTTTGCCGCGCAACGGGTCGCGAAGGCTTCGCGCTCGGCGTCCGACGTGCCGGCGGCGACGAAGCAATCGTCGTCGCTGAAGAACGCCGAGCATTGCTTGGCGATCTGGCAGTCGAAGAACTGGAGCAGCGGCGCCTCCTCGAACACGCGCGACAGGCACGTGCTCGTCGGGCACGCGCCGATGATGAAAGCCTGAGCCTCCCCGCACATGGTGCGCTTCTCGCAGTAGTCGGCGAGGCGCGCGCGGCCGGTTGGTGAAAGATCCGAGGGCGTCGTGGACGTGCTGATCGAGGACGTCTTGATCGGGCAACCCGTGAACCAGAACGCCGCGACGACGAGGCCGACCTTCCTTAAAATAGGTAGGGAATAAGTCATATTGCGATTGTAGGCCCCGGCCATGAAACCACGCATAACGTTGATCACGCTCGGCGTCGACGATCTGGAACGATCGCTGGCGTTCTATCGCGACGGCCTGGGGTTGATGACCGAAGGCATCATCGGCACGCAGTTCGAGCACGGCGCGGTCGTGTTCTTCGATCTGCAGGGCGGCTGCAAGCTGGCGCTGTGGCCGCGCGCCAGCCTGTCGCACGACAGCGGCCTGCCCGTCGGCCCGCCCAGCGCGACCGAGTTCGCGATCGCGCACAACGTGTCGTCACGCGCCGAGGTGGACGCCGTGATGGCGGAGGCGCGCCGGGCCGGCGCCATCATCGTCAAACCGGCACAGGACACCTTCTACGGCGGCTACGCCGGCTACTTCCAGGACCCCGATCGCCACCTGTGGGAGGTCGCCTGGAATCCCGCCTGGCAGGAACCGCAATGACAGCGACCAACCGCATCGAGGCGATGGCCGACGGGCTGGCGCAAACCGGGCGGCTCGACGCCCTCGAAAGCGAGCTTCAGGAATTCGATCCGCAGAAGCTCGCGGGCGTCGAGCGCGAATCCTGGTACCACCTGTGGGGCATCGCCGCGTTTCGTCGTGGCGACCGCGCGCGCGCGTTCCATCGCTTCCTGGAGGCGCGCGACGCCTGCCCCGATTCGGGCGTGATCGCGTTTTCGCTTGGACAGGAGCACGACGCGCGCGGCGAGCCCGAACTGATGCTGCGCCTGTTCGACGGCCACCGCTTCCCGAAGGTTGCGGCCAGCTACGCGCTCGCGCAGGCCCGCTACGCGTACCTGTGGAACGACCTCGCGCGCGCGATCTCGTACATCGAGCCGATCATCGACGCGTACTGGAAGCTCCGCATCCTCGACACCACCTTCCTCTACATGCGCGGTCTGCCGTTCTTCGATACGACCTGGGACTGCCTCGGCGCGTTCCTCGAGCTGGACGGCCGCCTGGACGAGCTGGAGGAACGGACGAAACGCGCGGCCGCCCACTTCTCCGGTGAGGATCTGTCGTATGCGCTCCGCTGGGTGCGCGCGGTCAGGAACGGCGACTTCTCCGAATATGTGAAGGAGCCGCGCCGCGGAACGGCGTTCGAACGAACGCGCGCGGCGATCTTGCTGACGCGGAAGGCGGACTACGCCACGGCTGTTCACGAGCTGGGCGACGTCCGGCTGACCGACGACGATCCCCCGTGGTTGAAGGACCTCTTATTGGAAGCGCGCTGCGCGGCGGCCCAGCGTTCGGGATCGGCGGACGAAGCGGGCCTGGTGGAGGACCTGCTGCAGCGCCAACCACTGCTCTTCGAGCCGAATCACGCCTTCGATTTCCGACTGCTCGACTATCAGGAGATCTTGAAGGATCGCTACCGGCAGAATCGCCGCCGCGCACCCGCGCGCTGATTCACGGCATCGGGATGACGAAGGTCGTGATCGATCCCGGCGTCACCGTCGCGACGAAGCTCCAGGCCTGGATCGGGACGGCGGCGATCGAGACCAGGTTCTCCGAGCGCGACGTGCGGCGCGCGTCGGCGGTCGCGCCGACGGACGGAAGCGCGGTCAGGTCGAAGGTGAACCCCTTGCTGGCCGCCGTGTCGCCGTTGCGCACGACCAGGGCCAGCGTGCGGCCGTCGGCGCTGACGGCCGCCACCATGTCGGGGTTGTTCACGTCGACGAACGTCGCGCCCGGACGGATGTAGCGGCTGAAGCCGGCCTGCATGTAGAAGCGCTTCAGGTACGTGAAGGTCTGGCGCGAATCGTTCAGCCCGAAGCTGGCCCAGTTGCGGCTGGGGTCGCCGAGCTGCCAGTCGACCCACGCCTCCGCCTGCATGTCGCGCAGGTCGGTGATGATCCGCCCCGCCATGAACAGCGCCGCCTCGGTGTCGTCGGCCAGCGTGACGTTCAGTGGTCCAGACTCGGACTGCCACAGCTTCTTGGCGCGCATGGTCGCGAGCGACCGGACCTCGGTGCGCCGGCTGCCGCTGTAGCTGTGCACGTTGATCTGGCTCATCGCCGCCAGCGACGCCGTGTCGTACGAGCGGATGATGTTGTAGGCGTCGTCGATGCTGTTCTCGTCGGAAGCGCTGACGGTGGTCGCGGTCAGCCCCTTCGACGCCAGCTTCGCGCTGACCGCCTTGATGATTGTCTGCTGCTGGGCGGCGGCGAAGTGGCAGCCCTCCTGTGTGCCGTTCGCCGTCCACCAGTTTGCGTTCGGTTCGTTCAGCGGTTCCAGCGTGCGGAACGTGATGCCCCAGCTGTCGCGGAAGTGCTTCACGACCTCCGTCAGGTATTCGGCGAACGCGTCGTAGGAATCGTCCTTCAAGTTGTTGCTGCCGTCGGTGCTGCCCGAGGCGCAGCCGCTCTTCGTCATCCAGTACGGCGGCGAATTGGAGAACGCCTCCAGGATCAACCCGGCGCCGCCGCGCGTGACGATGCTCTGCAGGACGCCGCGCTGGTTCGCGTCCGCGGTCCAGTCCCAGGTCCCGTCCGATGCCTGGAAGCCGGCCATCTCGCCGTACTGCCGCATGTGATCGTGCGCGGGGTTCTCGCCGCCGCCGATGTTGTAACGGAAGATGTTGAAGCCCAGGCCGTTCGTCGGATCGACGACGGCGTCGACCAGCGCGTCGCGGCCCGCGGCGCTCCAGCCGCCGACGTGATTCGCCCACCAGCAGAGGCTGGTTCCCCAGCCTTCGAACGTCTGGCGGCGGACGGCGGTGTTGATCTTCACCAGCGTCGTCCCGGGCGATGCGGTGACGGTCGGCCGAACGCCGCCGGTCCCGCCGCCGCCGGTGCCGCTGACGCCGCCCGCGCCCCCGCGTCCGGCCGCGCCGCCGGTACCCGAGACGCCCGCGGCGCCCGTAGCGCCAGTACCGCCCATCGACGAACCGGCGCTTCCGCCCGAGCCTGCCGGCCCGCCCGCGCTCGCACCGCCCGCACCGTCGCCGCCCGCACCGCCGGCGCCACCGGACGTGCCCGCGACGGCGCCACCTGCGCCCCCGCTACCCGCTGCACCTGCGACGCCGCCCGCCCCGCCGCGCCCACCTGCGCTCGCGCCGCCGGTCCCGGGCGTCGGCCCGGAACCACCGTTCCGGCACGACACCGCTGCAAGCAACAACAACCCGCAGCCGAGGAAAACGCGGCGCGGCGGCGGGGGCCATCCGGTCATCGCGCCGATGTTACCCGACGCGTGAGCCGCGTGGCGGCCTACAAGCAGGTCGTCATTTCATCCGCGCGGTCCCAGCAGGCTTGAACGTCGGTACACGAGAGGCCCAGGCAGGCGTCGAACTCGCGCAGCAGCTGCTTTCGGATAACGGGCATGCCGATGATCGGGCACGCCTCACCGAAGTTGGTCCCGCACTCGCTGGCCTTGGCGGTGCAGTGGGTGACGAAGGCGTCCCGCTCGGCGTCCGACGTTCCGGCGGCCGCATAGCACTCGTCGTCGCTGAAAAACATCGAGCACGCCTTCGGCATCTGGCAATCGAAGAACTCATTCAGCGCCGCTTCCTCTGTCGTACTCGCAAAACACATGCTGGTCGGACACGGGCCGACGGTGACGCCCAGTTCGGCCTGGCAGGCGTCGCGCTTGGCGCAATAGTCGGCGAGGCGCGCCTTTGTCGACTCCGACAGGTCCGTCGGCCCCCCGTTCGAGCTGCAGGCGCCGACCCCGATCGCGGCCACGACCGCAACGATGATCGCTTTCACCACGGACGCAGTATCAATCGGCCGGTTCATCACTGCCACCTGTACGAAACGTTGACGAAGGGAAGGCCGATGAGCAAGTCGTCGTTGTCGGAGGCGATCACCGGCTTCAGGAAGCCGACGTCCGCTGCGATGTCGTCCGTGTGGAAGCGGACGCCGTAGCCGACCAGCACGCCGTCCACGTTCTCGTTGCTATCGGCGACGCCTTCGCCGCCGACCGCTGACGCGACCTCGCCCAGCAGCTTCACGTGGCGGCCCACGCGGTGGACAATCGAACCGCCGTAGATCACGAAGTGCCCCGGCCGGTCGGCGTCGTCGGCGATGGCCAGCGAGTAGGTGGCGCTCGCGGACGCCAGCGACGAGCAGTCCTCGCGCAAGCAGTAGCTGGCGAACGCGCCGGCGCTGACGTTGTACACGTCGGCGGCAGCGTCCTGCGTGTCGAGGCGGCCCCAGCCCAGCGAACCCTGCAGCGCGAGGTGGAAGCGATCCGTGGAGATGATGCGGCCCTTGACCGCGGCGAAGCCGACCAAGGGCATGTCTTTCACGATCGGCGACAGCGCCGTCACGCTGACCTGCACGCGATCGGTGACGCCGATGCTGACGCCGTGGAGGAGCAGCTCGTAGTTGTTGTAAGTGACGCTGCCGGCCGGCTGGGTCATCGCCGTCGGCAACACGAAGCCGCGATCGATGTTCGGATCCGCGGACGTCGCGCCGGCGGCCGGCGTGGCGGGCGCCGCCTTGACCACGCCTTCGGGGTCGACCGCGGGCGCGGTCTGGGCGCGGGCTGCCGACGTCCAGGCCAGGGTGGTTGCAGCGGTGAAAACGGTGAAAGCGACGGCGGTCATCGTGTTCTTGGTTGGCATGGAGGCCGATTACTGCAGCCTGCGTGCCGACGCGCACCGATGCACGCCGCCGCGCGCCCCGCCTCCCGATCCGGCAGCGCGCGCCCCTGAAAATCACCTGGAATGTGCCGCACCGGCACCCGACTGAGCAGCCGACGACACGGCCGCGCGCTGTTGAAATTTGAACATCGTCGGTGCCCGGCCGCGCAATCGTGCGAGGATTCCGCCACTCGATGAACGTGAACGGCCAGCCGACCCGCACGATCACAGCGACGGGCGACGGCGTCGAGATCATCGACCAGACCGCGCTGCCGCACGCGTTCGTCACCCGCCAGCTGCGCACGGTCGCCGACGTCGCGAACGCGATCGCCACGATGCAGGTGCGCGGAGCGCCTCTGATCGGCGCGGCGGCCGCGTATGGGATGTGGCTGGCGATGCGCAAGACCCCGACCGATGCCTCATTGGAGGCCGCGCGCGCCGCGCTGCTGGCGACACGACCGACCGCCGTCAACCTGCGCTGGGCGCTGGACGCATTGATGGAACGGCTGGCGCCGCTGGCCCCCGCGGCCCGCGCCGCCGCCGCCCGCGCCGCTGCCGACGCGATCGCCGAGGAGGACGTCGCCATCAACCGCGCGATCGGCGAGCACGCCCACGGCGTGATCCGGCAGATCTTCGAGCGGCGCGGAGAATCGAAGCCAAAGGTCCAGATCCTCACCCACTGCAACGCGGGGTGGCTGGCGACCGTCGACTGGGGGACGGCACTGGCCGGCGTCTACGCCGCGCACGACGCCGGCGTGCCCGTCCACGTCTGGGTCGACGAGACGCGGCCGCGAAACCAGGGCGCCGCGCTGACCGCGTGGGAGCTGGGCGCGCACGGCGTCCCCCACACGGTGATCGTCGACAACGCGGGCGGCCACCTGATGCAGCGGGGCCAGGTCGACGTCGTCCTGGTCGGCACCGACCGGACCACCGCCGCCGGCGACGTCATCAACAAGATCGGCACCTACCTGAAGGCGCTGGCGGCGCACGACTGCGGCGTTCCGTTCTATGTGGCGGCGCCCTCCCCTTCGATCGACTGGACCGTCGACGGCGCTGAGGGCGCGATGGGCATCCCGATCGAGGAACGATCGCCCGACGAGGTCACGATGATCGCGGGCGCGACGACGGCCGGATATGCGGCGCGCGTCCGCCTCACGCCGACCGGCAGCGCCGCGCACAACCCGGGCTTCGACGTCACGCCGGCGCGCCTGGTCACCGGCATCATCACCGAACGTGGCATCGCGCCCGCCTCGCGCGAGGGGCTGGCGCGGCTGTTCCCCGAACGCGCGCCCGCGGCGCCGCCGGCCGCGACGGTCGCGCCGTGACGGACGCGGGCGCGCGCCGGGCTATCGCCGCCACCGTCCGCTGGTTGATGGCGCGCGGGCTTTACGCGGGCACGTCGGGCAACGTGTCGGCGCGGGCGGCGCGGGGCGGCATGCTGATCACGCCGACGGGCGTTGCGTGCGACGAGGTCGACGCGGCGGCGATCGCGTTCGTGGCGGCGGACGGAAGCGCGCGCGGGCGCCTGGCGCCGTCGAGCGAATGGCGCATTCACCGCGACATCTATCTCAGCCGCCCAGAGGTCGGCGCCGTGGTGCACACGCATTCGACCGCCGCGACGGCGCTCTCGTGCCTGCGCCGTCCCATCCCGGCGTTCCATTACATGGTCGCGAAGGCAGGCGGCGACGACGTCCGCTGCGCGCGCTACGCCACCTACGGGACCGCGGCGCTGTCCCGCAACGCCCTGGCCGCGCTGGCGGGCGGCCGGCGCGCCTGCCTGCTGGCCAACCACGGGTTGCTGGCGCTGGGCGCGGACCTGGGGTCGGCGCGGGCGCTGGCCGAGGAGATCGAGGCTTTGTGCGCGCAGTACGTACACGCCCGGGCCGCCGGGACGCCGGTCCTGCTGCCGGCGCGCGAGATGCGGCGGGTGCGCGCGAAGTTCGCAGCCTACGGGCCGCGCAAAGGAGTAGACTGATCGCCATGACCGGAACGTTTGGTCGCAAGCTCGCTGGACGAATCAACTGGTGGCGCGAGGCGCCGCCCGTTCTCGCGGTGGCCGGACTGGCCGCCGATTACCTGTCGCCGCCGGCGATGTGGACGATGATCCTGCCGTTCACAGCCGTCGTGCTGCTGATCGCGATGCGCCGGTGGGTGCTCGCGGCGACGGTCTTCCTGCTCTGCTCGTGGGTGGCGATCCCCGCGGCCGCCCGCGCGACGTTCGCGCTCGAAGAGATGCGCGGCGAGCACAAGGCGTTCGTGATCGACGGGATCCAGCTGCAGTCGCTGGAGATACCGGTCGCCGCCCCGTGCGCCGCGAACAGCATCGGGTTCACGACGCTCCCCGTGGGCCCCGGGCACCTCATCAATCCGCGCTGGGCGCTGCGCGAGACCATCGTGACCTTCGCCGAGCTGCACAACCTGATGGTGATCGACCGCTGGCAACAGGACGCCCTCACTTCGTGCGACGACCTCGCCGCCGACGACCTCGCTCCCGGCGACGACGCGCGCTAGCCGTCTGTGTCTCTCTGGCCCCAGCGGGCTGACCAATGATTCACCAGCTGGCGCCAGGCGCCGCCCGGCCCTATTTCGCGGAGGTCCCCTACTACCTTTGGGGGGAGGTCAACTACGACTCCGACGGAGACTGCAACCGTCCGCGTGACCGTAACTGGACGTGGATGGATCTGAAGAACCGCACCAGCCGCGAACGCATCTCGATCGAAACGCCGACGGACGGGCCCTGGAGCGTGGACGGCGACGAGCCCGCCGCGGCCCGCGCCGCCCTGTTCCTGGCGTCGCGGTGCGGGGCGCGCATCACCGCGCGGCAGACGCCAGTGACGCATGACGGATGGGATCACGACGCAGCCGCCGCGCGGGCGGCGGCGGTCGCGCGCGAATTCGCGCGGTCCGAGCTGGACCTGTTCGATTCGCTGGTGTTCTGGGGCAGCTGGAAGTGGACCGGCTGGTTCGCGACCGATTTCACCTGGGTCGGGCGCTGGATCATGCTTTCGGTCGTCACGAAGGACGTTCGCGCCGTGAACCTGTGCATCGAGTGGATTCGCGACAGGCACTTCCCGGAGCATGGCGTCGCGCTTCGCGGCGCGCTGAGCGTCCTCACGGGCGAGAGCCACGACTCCAATGCGGACTGGTTGCGCTGGTACGACGGCGTCGACGGCAACCCTGGCGCGCGGGTCCGCTACCCCGAGCCGGACGTGAACGCGTGGTTTGCCGACCTCAAGGCACAGGCGAAGTGAGCGCGCGCCAATGACCGTGTGCTAGCTTTTCAAGATGTCGATCATCCAGAGCCTCACCAAGCTGGTCGACCCGGTCCAGGCAAAGGAGCAAGCGGAAGAGCTGCGCAAGGCGCGCGAGCAGCCCAAGCGCGAGCACAGCGGCGATCCGCCTCGGTTCTCGTGCCGGATCTGCGGCCACGTCAGCGAAGACAAGGCGTATTGCCCCGAGTGCCTCGCCGACACGATGGAACCGCTGCCGAAGTAATCCGTCCGGACGTGCCGTAGAATCGCGCTCGGAGGCCGCGATGAAGAAGGCGTTGCTGGTTCTGGGCCTGGTGGTCGTGTGCGCGTTCGCGCTGGTCCGGTGGATGGGTGGCAGCGACGGCGGCGCCTCGGACGGCGACACGCGCCTGGTCTTCAATCGGCTGTGGGTCGATCGGCTGCCGCAGGGCCCGAAAGACACGGCGAACATCTTCGCGGCGGTCACGGGACGCGAGCGGATGGGCATCTTCCAGTCGACGTCCACGTGGAAGGGCAGCTACGAGCTGTTCGAGCACACGGCCAGCGGCGACAAGCTGCGGGTCGTCTATCCGCACACGGACGAAAAAGAGAACGTGAAGGTCCGCGCCTGGACGTGCGGCGAGGACGACATGGATTATTGCCTCGAGCTGTCCGGCGCCAGCCGGGGCGTCAAGCGCTACCACTCGCAGGACGGCTGGGAGATCGGCGCGGTGCGCTCGCCGCAGGAACTGCTCGATCGCGTCGCGTCGCGACTCCCCCACGCGAAGTGACGTCTCAATCCGAGAGGAGATCCTCGTACACCGCGAGATCGTCGGCGCTGAAGCAGACGAAGCGGACAAGCTTCAGCGCGGATGCGGATGGCAGGGCCACCTGTTCGCGGACGGTGTCGATCGCGATGCGCGCGGCGCGGTCGATCGGGAAGCGGTAGGCGCCGGTGCTGATCGATGGGAACGCGATCGAGCGGACGCCGTGCTCCCCGGCGAGCAGCAGCGACTGCTCGTAGCAGCGCCGCAACAGCGCCGGTTCGCCGCGCGTGCCGCCGCCCCAGACGGGACCGACCGTGTGAATCACGTGCTTGGCGGTCAGTCGAAAGCCGGGCGTGATGCGCGCGTCGCCGGTCGGGCAGCCGCCGATCTTGCGGCAGGCTTCCAGCAGCTCGCGCCCGGCCGCGCGATGGATCGCGCCGTCCACGCCGCCGCCGCCCAGCAGGCTGGTGTTGGCGGCGTTGACGATCGCGTCGACGTCCTGCCTGGTGATGTCTCCCTGGACCGCCACGATCATCGCCGCCATGCTTCAGTCACCCTCCTCATCGCGAATGGCTAACATTGTAGTTACATGACCGCCGAAACGAACGACTGCACGCCCAACATCGCGCCCGCCGGGATCCGCCGGCGGCGGCGCTTCGGCTACCAGGCGGCGGGGCTATCGGTCGCGGCGATGGGCGCGGGCTTGATCTTCCAGGCGCCCTGGATCGCCCGCGCCGCTGTGTTCTTCCCCGCCGCGGCGTCGGCGATCAGTTTCCTGCAAGCGAGCCGCAACACCTGCGTGATGCGCGCGCAAGAGGGAACCATCGAGCACGACGACTTCTCGACCGAGCCGGCGCCCGCGCCCGAGCTCGCCGCGAGCCGCCGCGTCGCGAAGGGCATCTACCGCGACTCGATACTGATCGGCATCGCGGCGGGCGCGCTGGCCGCGGCGACCGCTTTCGTGCGCTGACTCAGTATCCGCCGACGGAGGGACCGCCGCCGCCCTCGCCTCCGCCGAAGCCGTGGCCGCCGTGGCCGACCGTCTCGTCGTAACTGTGCAGTCCTTCATTGGAGACGTTCGAATCGTCCGGCCCCAGCGAGCGGCGGGGAAGGTGGTCGACGAGCACGCGCCGGACGAGAATGAAGCTGCCCGGAATCAGCCAGAGCAGAACCGACTGCGCGATCTTCTGCGGCCGTTCGAAGACCGGGCTCGCCCAGAGCCGGCGCATCGTCGCGATGTTCATGGCCGCGACGACCGCGCCCAGCCCGCACCCCGCCAGGACGCCCGCGTTCATGGGCTGATTCTAGTCCGGCAGACGCTCGATCTCGACGATCTGCACGGTCTCACGATCATCGGGCAAGACGATCTCGTCATGCTGGAAGCCGAGCACGTGGCTCAGCATCCGCTCGACGTCGGCCTCCGGGAAGGGACGCGGGTCGTCCTCGTCTTCGGGCGGCACGACGAACAAGGGGTCACCCTCGTCGGACTCCAGCTCGCCCTCGGCGTAGTGGACCTGGCGCCGTAACCCTGCGGGCGTCGCGTAGGAGAACGTCTCCATGCCGGCCGTGTCGGCAATGGAAGCGATGATGACGTCGGCGTTGATCGCGCGCGCGACTTCGGGCGTCGCCGAATATTCGTCGACGAAGCAGACCTGTGTGTCGTGAACGACGGTCCAGTTCCGTCCGCAGTTCACGCCCAGCAGGCCCTGCCGGTGGTCCCCTTTCGGGATGGCGTCCCATTCCGCCTGCGGCCACACGCGTCCCGTCGTGCGCCAGCCGAACGGACGAAGCGCCGGATCGAGGTTCGCCCGATGATCCCCCGCCAGCAGCATCACCTCCATGTTGAACCCCATGGGCCGACCGTATCACGCGCCGTGCGTTCAGCTACCGCCGGCGGGCGACGGGGTTATGCTTGCCGGTGTTGACCCGTGCCTCACTCATGAAGGCGGCCTCCGCCGTCGCGCTCGCGCTGCTGGTGGTGTGCGCGCTCGACGGGCTTTCGAGCGCCGGCCCGGGCGCCGACGAACCGCCGCCGCCGGAAGCATCGGGCCCGCCGGGGCCGCCCGAAACCGGCGGCGCCCCTGTGGCGCCCGGCACCACCGGCGCCGGCGGATCCAGCGCCGGCCTTCCCGGCGGCCCCGGCGGCTTGCTCAACCGGAGGCAATTCAAACGCTGGCAGCGGCGGCAGGGCGGGCCGGACGGCGGCGTGCTGCCGGCGCACGACGGCGGATACGCGGCGCGCGATGGCGGGGTCCCCGACGCGATCGCCGCGCGGATCGCGCGGGTCGCGCCGCGCGTGGTCGCGCCGCCGCCGCCGCCACCGCCAGCGCCGCCACCGCCGGCGCCGGTCGTCCCCAGCACGCCATCGACGTCGCAGCCGGTGACGGAGCTGGGCTTCAACACCTGCCAGAAGATCAAATCTGGCAAGCGGGTCGTGAACGTGAACCTGAAGCCGGAAGTCGAGTTGCCCGAGCTGGTCGCGTGGATCTCGTCGATCACCTGCAAGTCATTCATCCTGCCCGGGCACCTCAGCGGCGCCGGCAAGAAGGTCACGTTCGTCGCGCACGGCGCGATGACGCGCGAGGAAGCGTTCGCCGCTTTCCTGAGCGCGATCGACACGCTGGGCCTGACGATCGAGCGCGGCCCCGGTTACCTCAAGATCATCGAGACATCCAAGGCGAAGATGTCGTCCGTCCCCGTGTACGGATTCGACGGGCGCCCGACGCGGGCGAAGGAATGACGTCGCGACGACTCGCCAGCCTCGCGTTGCTGGCGGGCGCATGCGGCACGCAAGCGGCGACCGGCTATCCGCTGTACCCGAAGCTGGGCGACGGCCCGGGAGCCGACAAGGTCTCGACCCTCTACGGCCCGATCCAGACCGTCGACGGTCAGGATGTATCGAGCAAGGGCCGCACGTTCGAGTTGCTGCCCGGCTGTCACGTCGTGACGCTGCAACGGAACATCGGCGAGGGGTCGGCCACCGGCGCCTGGGCCGCGAACTTTCCACGCTTGACGGTGGCGTTCGAGATGAAGCCTGCCCACCGCTACTCGATCACCACCGACGCGAAGGATACGAGCGCGCCCGTCGGGCGCGTCACCATCCTCGCGCGCGAGAAGGCGCCGGACGGATCGACGGTGCGTGTCCCCTTCGCCGGCGGCGACGGCGACATCGTCGCGTGTAGACGCTGGGCCGAGTCGCAAGGTTATTGAATGGCTGTCTTTATCGCGATCGCGATCGTGCGCCGCCGGTCACCGACGCGGTCCACGCGGGCGCGACCTTCCTGCTGAGCTCGAGCAACGCCGGCGGAATGTCGGTCATCTCCGTGAGCGGCCGGATCTCGAGCACGTTGTCCGTTCCCAGCCCGACCGGGCAGCGCAGCGCCCACGAGATCGCCTCGTCCAGCGATGCGACGTCGACGATATAGAAGCCGCCCACCAGCTCCTTCGTCTCGGCGAACGGTCCGTCCAGCACCTTGCGCTTGCCGCCGGCGATGCCGACGCGCGCGCCCTTGGCGCCGGGGTTCAGCCCCTCGGACGCGACCAGGACGCCCGCCTGGTGCATCTCTTCATTGAACTTCATGTACGCCGCGAACAGCTTGTCGTCGAACGACCCATCGGGCCCGATCGCCGATGCCGTCTCGACCTTGCTGTCGCCTGGTCCTGCCGTGATGATGAATCGCATGGTCAGCCTCCACCTGGACGACGAATGAAGGTGGGCCCGATCGACACGGCCGGCAATCTTTTTTCCTCAATGTGCGCCGCTACTTCGCGATCTTCATGATCGTGCCGGCGTCGGTGTCGGTCCAGTAGACGCTGGTCGCGTCGACCGCGACGTCGGTCGCGCGCTGCTGGGCTGCCGCCACCACGACGGTCGGGCCACCGCCGGCGATCGGCGCTTTCATCACGCGCGTCACATCCGTCCAGTAAACATTGGCCGCGTCGACCGCGATCCCGAACGGCCCCATCTGCCCGGCGGCGAGCGCCACCGGCGTCCCGCCTTCCTTCGCCACCTTCATCACGCTGCCGTCCTGGAACGATCCGGTGTTCGTCCAGTAGACGCTGCTCGCGTCGACGACGATGTGCTGCGGTCCCGGCTGCGCGGACGCCAGCGTCACCGCCGCGCCGCCGCCGACGATCGCCAGCTTCATGATCGTGCCGCCCAGGTTCGTCCAGTAGACGGCGCCGTCATCGACGGCGATCCCGTTCGGATCATCCTGTGCCGACGCCAGCGCGATCGGTGTGCCGCCCGCAAGCGGCGCCGCCATCACCGCGCCAGAGTTGTTGCCCAGGATCCAGAGGTTGATCCAGTAGGCGATCCCGCCCGCCACCGCGAGGTTCCGCGGCCCGTTCTGCTGCGAGGCGACCGCCGCGGGCGTCCCGCCCGCCAGCGGCGCGGTCATCACCGAGCCGGGGCTGGCGTAGTAGTTCCAGTAGACGGCGCCGCCGTCGACCACCAGGTCCCACGGCATCTGCGCCGTGCTCGCACCCATGGCAAGCCTGACCGGCGTTCCACCCGCGATCGGCACCTTCATCACCGTGCGTGCTTCCTGGTTGGTCCAGTAGACGTTCGTCGCGTCCACGGCGATCGCCCACGCGCCCACCTCGCCCGAAGCGAGCACGATCGGCGTCCCGCCACCGTTGCTGCCCGCCGCCCCGCCGCCGCCGCCCGCGCCGCCGCCCCCCGGCCCGGCGGCATCGCCGCTTCCGCACCCCGCGACGAACCCCGCGAACGCCAACGCGATCGACGCGCTGTACCTCATCCGCGGTTCCTCATCGAAAATCCGTCGGAGGAGATGATACCTTCGCGCGGCCGTGGCGAGCGGAGGTCCAAGAATTCTTCGTCGTTGCCGACGTTATATACAAGGTTATTGTGTGCCCTAGATGAGGCGGACCGAGATCAAGGAAATAGTCGCCAGCGTCGCTTTCATCTGGGTCGACGGAAAAGGCACCGAACGTCCGGTGACCGGAATCATCGGCAAGCCGTACCAGGTCGGCGGCAGCCACTGGTCCTGCCCGTACGTTCTCGAGGGCGCGCTGGAACAGGGTCAGGACGTCGGCGGTGGCGATTCGATCCAGGCGCTCAGCCTCGCGCTTTACGGCCTCTACCACGATCTGCTCCGGATGCTGGGTGACGGCGGCCGGCTGCTGGATCCGAACACGCGGCAGCCCTTCGACCTCGTCACGCTGAAGGCGACGTTCAGCCGCTCGACGTCGCAGTTCCAGGCCGTCTCGTAGCGCGCTACCGCTCCGGCTTGGTGACTTCGGTGCACCAGGCTTGCCAGGCTGCGCGCGTCTCGCCGAGATCGGTGCCGCCGTGCAGCTTCACCAGCGCGTCGTGCGCGATCTGCCGCGTCGTCGGCTTGCTCGCCGCGTTCTCCAGGCGTTGCACCAGCGGAGTGCAGCTCCACCGACCCTGCGACACGATCCAATCGACGGTGCGGGCGGGCTCCTTGGGCGGCGTAGGCCTGGCGTCCAGGCGATCGAGGTGGCGGGCGACGGATCTTTCCGGCGTCGTCGAGCGGATGAACAGCGTGGCCGGCACCAGTATCCCGACCGCCATCACCGCCATGCGGACAGCCATCGGGATGCGGCTGGGCAGGATCGACCATCGGACCAGGGCGTACACCGCAGCCGCGACGCATATGATGAGGGGCGCAATCGCGCCTCTCCCGCGCGCTGCCGGTAAGACCGCCATCACCGCCGGCATGAGGAACATGGCGATCACGATCGAGCCGTACTGCCCGAGCTTCATCTTCGGCAGCAGCAGCCGCGAGTGCTTCTCATCTTCCGCCGCCACGTCCCTGAACGTCGCGGCCTTGACCGTCAAGTTGCGCGCGCGCGCGAACTCTTCCACGCGCCGCGCATGCATCTTCAGCAACTCCTCCGGTTCGACCTCGCCGACCGCCTCGCGTTTGTAGTTACCGCCGGCTTCCGCGGCGACCTTCTCGCCGGGCGAGACGGTGATGATCAGGCCGCCCTCGTTGAAGGCGGTCAGAGTCGCGGTCCGCAACGGACCACCGGTGCGGTGAAAGCTGACGAACGTCTTTCCGTCCGCGGACGCCAGATAGCGTTCGCCACTGGATTTCCAGCTCCACTGCATCGGGATCATGAAGCGCCCGTGCTCGACCGTCTTGCCGGCCGGCCGGAACCCCAGCGCCACGAACTGCTTGAAGCGCTCCGCGTGCTTCCGGTCGCGCCCGTCGGGCTCGGCGTCGGCGGGGTTGTCGCTCACCTCGACCCAGTAGCGGCTCTTGCGGCGCAGGAACATCACGCCCGGAACGAGAATCCAGATCGTGGCCGCGGCCGCCACCAACCAGAGAAGGATCTGCACCAGCGGGGTCTCGAGAATCTCCATCGCTCCCCTCTCAATCCGGCGCCGCCTGCATGGCGGCGCGCCCGAGCGAAATGATAACAGCGTTCGACCATCGATCGCGCGCCACCCGCATCTGCTATGTGTGGGGAAGTGACCGACAACCCCTGGCTCGAGATCCCCGCCGCCGACTACGACGGGCACATGGGCGCGGCGGGCGTCGATCAGCTCGCGCCGCTGCGCGCGATCTTCGCCGACGTTTACGCGCGCATCCGACCGGCGCGGCTGGCGATGCTCGGATGCGGCACGGGGAACGGCCTCGATGTCGTCGATCCGACCGTCACCCGGCGCGTCGTCGGCGTCGACCTGAATCCCGACTATCTGTCACTTGCCCGACGGCGTCATCCGCAGCTGGCCGCCGCCACCACCTGGATCTGCGCGGACGTCGGCGCGTGCGAGATCGACGCGGCCAGCGTCGATCTGATCCACGCGGCGCTGCTGTTCGAGTACGTGGATCCGGCGCCTCTGATCCCGCGGATCGCGGGCTGGCTGGCGCCGGGCGGCGTCTTCTCGATCGTGCTGCAACGGGCCGGCGGCGATGCGGCGATCTCCGAGACGGGCTTCGCGAGCCTGCAGTCGCTGTCGGGGCTGATGCGGCTGGTCTCCCCCGACGACCTCCGCGCGCTGGCCACGCGCGCGGGGCTGACGGAGCTGTCCGCGCGGCAGGTTCAGCTCGCGCGCGGCAAGTCGTTCTGGGCCGCAACCTTCGGCCGCCCCGAACGATAACGCCATCGTTCTCTGGTAACCTTTCAAGGAGATATCGATGGCCTCGGATATCACGGTCGAGATTCTCAAGGACATCCGCGACGAGATGCGCGGCAGCCGAGGGGAAATGCGGAGCATCCGCGAGGAAATGCAAGGCATGCGGGCCGAGCAGATGCAGACGAACAACCGGCTGGACATCGTGGAGACGACGCTGCTGGACCTGGCGGATCAGCAGCGGTTCGTCGTGCGTTACTTGCGCACGATCTCCGAGCGCGACATCCGGCTGGAGCCTCGGGTCAGCAGCCTCGAGGCGCGCGTCGACAAGCTCGAATCCAAGTAGGCCGGCCGTTCGCTATTCGGCGGCGAGCGGCGCGGGCGCCACCGACGGCGGCGCCGACGGCGCCGCGAAGTTCAGCTTGCGCCGGTACTCGACCCGCAGCAGCAGGATGTTCAACGTCATGTGCAGCACGACGACGCCGGCGGACAGATACCAGATCCAGTGCAGCGCGAACCCATCCATTCGCGACATCATGTACGCCGGGATCACGAGCAGCGTCGTCCGCACCACCGAGCTGACCAGCGGTGGGATCGTGTTGCCCATCGCCTGGAACATGCTGGAGCTGACGAACACGATGCCCGACGGAACGAAGTTCCACGCGACGATCCGCAGGTACTCGCCGCCGACCGCCAGCACGGCGGGATCCTTGTTGAACACGCCGACCAGCGCCTCCGGCGCGACGTGACAGATCACGAACAGCACCGCCATCGCCGCGGTCGCTATCAGCGCGCCCATCCGGAACGTCGCGCGCACGCGATCGGCCAGGCGCGCGCCGAAGTTCTGACCGGCGACCGGGCTGACGGCGAAACCCAGCGCGACCACGGGCATGAAGCCCGCCTGGATCACGCGCAATCCGATGCCGAAACCGGCCTGCGCCCCCGCACCAAAGCGCCGCGTGATCGAATAGACGACGGCCATGTAGACGCCCATCAGCGCGAACTCGGCGCCCGCCGGCAGACCGATCGCCAGCATGCGGCCCCACAGCGCCAGGCGCGGCCGCCATTCGCGCGCGACGAATTCCAGATAGCCGCGCTTGCGCACGACGTACGCGATCAGCCCGACCACGCCGACGGCGACCGCGACGAACGACGAGATCGCCGTCCCGGCCACGCCCAGCGGATGGCCCGTTCCCCAGCCGAACATCAGCGCGGGCGCGAGAACGATGTTCAGCACCACCGTCGCCGTCTGCATCACCATCCCGGGCTTGAAGTCGCCGATCCCGCGCAGCGCCGACGCGGTCGCGACCATCGCGAACTGCCCGGCCAGCGACGGGATGAACCATGTCAGGTACTCGCCCGCCAGCCGCGCGGTCTCGGGATCGGCGGCCTGGCCATGCGCGAACCGCCCGCGCATCGCCATCGCCACCACGAAGAACACCAGCCCGACGGCCAGCGCCAGCAGCTGCGACTGGTTGAAGATCAGGCGCGCCGCGTCGCGATCCTTGCGACCCGTCGCGTGCGCGACCAGCGCGGTCGTCCCGACGCCCAGCATCTGGGTCAGCGCCAGCACGAAGAACATCAGGTTCCCCGACAGACTGACCGCGGCCACCGCCGACTTGCCCAGCCGGCCGACGAAGTAGAGGTCGACCAGGAAGTAGAGGGTCTGGAAGACCATTCCGACCAGCATGTAGCTGGCGGTCTTCAGCAAATTGCGGGCAATCGATCCTTGCGTGAGGTCCTGCATCGGCGGGCGCGCAATCTAGCGCGCGCGAGGGCAATACGCCCGAGGATCCCCACCCTCGCCTCCCGACGTCAGGTCGTGGAAGCGCGGCCGGCGCGCGGCCGCGCGGAAAGGTTCGGCTCGGGCTCGCCCAGGTACTCCCACAGCCGGCCCTGCCGCGTCTGGCCGCACCAGTACCAGGCTTCGCCGTCGATGCGCCCGGCGATCGCGCCGTCCGGATGCCAGAGGAAGGTCCACTCGGCGTCGTCGACGTAGTTGCCCTTCCACAGCGGGACGAATCCGCCGCCAACGTGGCAGTCCTCGATCACGTGACGGTTGTTGGCGGTCAGGAAGCGCGCCCCGAACATCAGCTCCTGTATCCCGAAGGTCACCAGCAGGTCCGGCAGGTGCGCGCCATCCATCGGCATCCACGGACGGGTCTGCCCGAACGTGCACGCCCACAGCATCCAGGCGCCCCGGATCGATTCCAGCGCGATCCGAAAATTCCCCTGGTTTTCGGTGATGACGGTCAGCTTGCCGCCGTCGCGCGCGAGGTTGTCCAGCGGGCGAAGGAAGTCCTGCGAGCCGTACAGGCGGGCGCCGGGCCAGGTATGCGCGATCGCGTAGAACGCCTTCAATTCCGGAGGCGCGTCGACGGCCGCGGGCCAGACGAACGGCGTCTCGTCAGGCGGCGCGACCGACCAGCGGGCCACCAGGCGTTCGAACTCGGCGAGCAGTTCAGGCGTCTCGCGGAGGTTTTCCAGGTCGAACGGCAGGGAGGCTCGACTCGGGGTCGGCGAGGCCACAGATGATGGAGCCCTGAGATGTACAAAACGGCTCACATCCACCGTGGATGGGCGCGACCGTGGTGTGGGCCGCCTTACCTGCGCTGAACCCGCTTCACCAAGACCGCGGATTTCGTTTGCGATTGTGCGGGGATCGCCGCGCATCGCCGCGCGAAGCGGGGCGGCGCGGCGGGTTCGTGCGACAATCCGGCGCGATGCGATCTTCGCTTACGGTCCCGGTGGTTGCGGTGGTGTGCGCGGCGTGCGGCAGCGGCGGCCGCACGCTGCCGTTCAACGAGCTGGAGCCGGCGATCATCGAGGCGGTGTGCCACGTCAACGTGCTTTGCGAGGAATCGCCCGACCAGGCGACCTGCACCGCGTCGACGACTTCTCAGTTGGGCTTCTTCCCGACGATGAAGGTCGATATCGCGGCGGGCACGGTCAAGTACGACGCGCGCGCGGCGCATGCGTGCGTCGAGACGTTCAGCAGCGTCGCGTCGTGCACATTGACCGGCATCGCCGCCGTGGAACGCTCGCTGGATGATCTGTGCGGCCAGGTCTTCACCGGCACGCTGCCGCCCGGCAGCACCTGCTTCTTCAACGAGGAGTGCGCGAACCGCGGGCGGTGCGACCGGCTTTCGTGCGCGGAGACCTGCTGCGCGGGAACGTGTGTCGCGCGGATGATCGTTCCGGCCGGCGGCGACTGCTCCGCCGCTGACGCCGAGTGCGTCGCGGGCACGGGCTGCGGCTTCACCGATACGACGTTCACGCAGCTGGTCTGCAAGCCGCTGCTTCCAGCGGGCGCCGCCTGCACGACGGCGGACACGTGCGTGTCCCCGTACGGCTGCGTGACGCCGGATCCCCTGGTCAACGCCGGCACCTGCACGGCGCCGCCCGGCCACGGAGAGCCGTGCGGCACGTCGGCCGCAGTCAGCTCCTTTTGCAATGACCTGCGCGACTCCTGCGATCCGAACACGGGGGTCTGCAGCTCCGCCCCGCCGGTCGGCGGCGCCTGCGAGGCGACAGGTCCCTCCTGCGCGGGCGGCGCGATCTGCGACGGAACGACCTGCATCGCGCGCGGCGGGCCGGGCGCGACCTGCGATCCGGCGGGCGTCGCCCCCTGCCTGGGCGACCTGCAGTGCGACACCACGAATCACTGCACGCTGCCGCCCGCCGGAGTTTCGTGCCGATGACGAGCTGCATGACGAAGCGTCTCGCGTGCTTGTTCGGGGCCGCGTTGCTCGCGGTGGCCTGTTCGGATTCGGGGACTGGATCGCCGGACGCCGCGGGCGCAGCAGGTTCGGGCGCCGCGGGACGTGGCGGCACGACCGGCACCGGCGGCGGCGCTGGCGGCGGCGGCGCGGGCGGCGGCGGCGCTGGCGGCGGCGGCGGGACCGCCGGAATCGGCGGGTGTCAGCGGCTGCCAGCCGGTGATTCGCAGTGCAGCAGCCGGCCCGCGCTACCAGCGTACGTTCTGTGCCGGTACCCGTTCACGGCGCCCGCGGGATGCGACCGCGTCCTGGTCGGCGACACGATCGAAGGCTACTGCTGTTCCGCGGACTGAGTCCGTCAGGGCGCTTCGCAGGCCACCCGGCTTGCCATCGCGATGAGGCACGTCCCGGGGGAACACAGCGGCGCCGCGCAGGTGCAATCGAGCGACGCCGCGCAACCGGCCGGACGCGCCTGACACGAGTACGCAACCGAACAGCCGGCGAGGCAGCCCGGCATCCCAGTATCCGGGCAGCTCGGCGTCGCGCTGGATCCGGCGGGACACGCGCCCGCGTCGGGGACGGGCATGCAGGTGGGCGTCGCGCCGCACAGCTGCACGCTGACGCACAGCTGCGGCAAGGTGCATGGCGCCGCGTCGCCGCAGGGCCCGGGCACCGCGGCGTCGCTGTTCGTCTCACCGGCGGAGCTGCACCCGGCCAGCGCGACGCCGACGGCGAGCAGCGCGAACCGCAGCTGCTGAATCGATCGCCTCCGCATCGCCGGAAATGCTAACACGCTCGCTGCCGCAGGACGCGGTGCGCGCTTGCTGGAATTCCAGCGCGATCGGTGTATGACGGTAGGCGTGTCCTCGGTCGCGAACTGCGTCAACTGCGGGGCGGCGGTGACGGCGGCGACGTCATTCATGACGGAGCACGGCCTGCTGTGCTGGCCGTGCAGTGCGCGCATGCAGAACCACCAAGAAGCGGCTGCGCGAGAACGAGCCGAACGGGAACACAGCCTGGGCCGGCGCGCGACGATCAACGGCCGCGCGCACGGCGTGATGTGGGGCGTGACGATCATCCTGGCGACGCACTGGACGCGCATCCCCAGCTGGGTCGGCACGACGCTGTTGATCGGCGCGGCCGCGTTGATGTTCGGCCTGGCGCTGGGCGCGCGCTGGGCATATCGCGTTGCGCTGGCCATCGATATCGCAGGCGGCGTCGCATTGATCGTCGCGGGCGCGACGATCGCGGAGGCCGACGCCTCCGCGTTCGTCATGCTGCTGGCGATCTTCCCGTTCGGGCTGAGCGCCATGGTCTGGACGCTGCGCGCCGCGTACTTCCCGACCCCGCGCCACGACGGCGGGGAGATCGGGCCGCGATGATCGCGTGGGCGCGGCGGTTTCGAGTCGCGCGGATCGCGGCGCTGAGCGGCGTCGCGGCGGTCGCGCTCGCGTGCGGATGCGGCGGCGAGATCGCGCCGTCGTCGCCGGGGACGGCCGGCGCCTCGGCGCGCGGCGGCAGCGGTGGCAGCGGTGGCAGCGGTGGCAGCGGTGGCAGCGGTGGAACGACCGGTGGCGAAGCGGGTGGCGGCAGCAGCGGCGGCGGCACCGCAGGCACGACGGGCAGTGCGGGCAGCACCTCCACCGGAGCGGCGGGCACCGGCGACAGCGGCGGCACGAGCGGCACGAGCGGCGCGGCCGGTAACGGATCCGCTGGCACCGGCGGCGGCGCCGCCGGCGGCCGCGGCGGGACGACGGGCGTCGCAGGATCGGGCGGCGGCGCCGGCCGCGGCGGGACGACGGGCACCGCGGGTCGCGGCGGAACGACAGGGACCGGCGGCACGGGCGGCGGCCCGGCCGGCGGCGGCGGCACGACCGGCGCGGGCGGACAGGGTGGGATCGTCGGCATGCAGCCGTACAAGGGCGTGGCCAACTCGCCGTGCGCGGCGCGGACGATGCTGGGCGTGACCTGGTACTACAACTGGACGCAGACGGAATCCGAACCGTGCAGCAACGGCCAGGGCGGCCAGTTCGTGCCGATGATCTGGGGTCACACCGGCAACGAGCAGAGCGCGACCGGCATCGCGAATTCGATCACGTCGTTCGTGAACAAGAACTACGGGTTCGTGCTCGGCTTCAACGAGCCTGACAACACCGGTCAGTCGAACATCCCGGTCGCCACGGCGATCTCGCTGTGGCCGTCGTTCAACAACCCGGCGATCAAGATCGGCACGCCCGGCACGGCTGCGAACGCGAACCCGGGCATGGCCTGGTACACGAGCTTCATGAACATGCTCAACGCGAACACGTCGCTGCGCGCCGACTTCATGGCGATCCACTGGTACGGGTGGAATGCGGGCTCGTGCAACGCGACCGCCTCCGAGCTGGAGAACTACATCAAGTGGGCGGAGGGCTTCGCGGGCAACCGCCCGATCTGGATCACCGAGTGGGGCTGCCTGAACCAGAGCGCGCCCGACGTGCAGACGGTCGTTACCTTCTTCAACGGCGCGGTCGCGATGTTCGCGAAGCACCCGCGCGTCGTCCGCTACGCCTGGTACCCGTGGGCGACCAACCACGCGCTGGTCGATTCCAGCGGCGCGCTGACCGCGCTGGGCACCGCGTTCGCGGCCGCGCCCGCGTACAAATGAGGGAGACGGCGTGACGTTCGACGAGTTTCGGCAGTCGGTGAAGCGCGGGACGAAACCTCCCCCCGGCCTGAGCGCGCCGCTGCGCGCGTTGTGGCTGGAGCGCAAGGGCGACTGGGCGGCCGCGCACAGCACCGTCGACGATCTGGAAACGAAGGAAGCCGCGCGCGTGCACGCGTACCTTCATCGCGTCGAGGGCGACCGCGACAACGCGCGCTACTGGTACGGCCGAGCCGGCGTCAAACCGGAGGTCCACGCGCACGAAAGCGAATGGGACGGTCTGGTGCGCGAGCTGCTCGGCGAGAAGTCGCCGTAACTGATCATTAATCGCCGCCGGCGGGGCGCCGTTGTGAGATCCTGATCGTACGATGCGCCCTCTCCTTTTCGTCGCCATCGTCGCCCTGATCGGTTGCGGTGGCGGCACGACGGGCACGGGAACGGGCGGATCGGGCGCCGCCGGTGGAACGACCGGCGCGGCGGGCAACACGGGCGCGGCCGGAACAGAAGGCGACGCAGGCACGAGCGGCGCCGCTGGTACGTCGGGCAACGCCGGTACGACGGGCACCGGCGGCGACGGTGGTGCGGGTGGCGGCGGCGGCGGCCGCGGCGGCGGCACCGCAGGCACGACGGGCGCAGGCGGCCGCGGCGGCAGCACCGCTGGCACGACCGGCACGGGTGGCCGCGGCGGCAACGCGGGCACGACCGGCGCGGGCGGTCGCGGCGGCACCACCGGCGCAGGCGGCACGACGGGAGCCGGTGGCGCGACGTCGACGTGCAAGCGGGGCATCGCCGCCAACACAGCGCCGGGCGCGGCTTTCTATCCGGCGGTTCGCTGGTGGTACAACTGGAGCCTCTCGAAGAGCGGCGGCAACACCGGCATCGAGTTCGTGCCGATGATCTGGGGCAGCTCGGTGAACGGCAACATCCCCGCCGGGTCCAAGTACCTGCTGGGATTCAACGAGCCGAACTTCAAGGCCCAGTCGAACCTGACGCCGGAGGCAGCGGCCAGCGCGTGGCCTGCGCTGCAAACGAACGCGCGCAACGCGGGCGCGCTGATCGTCGGGCCCGGATTGAATTTCTGCGGCCCCGCCGCCAGTTGCAACGGCACCGATCCGTACGTGTACCTGACGGACTTCCTCGCCGCCTGCACGAACTGCCAGGTCGATCACATCGCCATCCACTGGTACGACAATTTCCCGTCGCTGCGCGCGTACATCGAATCCAACGCCAGCCTCGCCGGCTGGGAGCAGTTCGGTAAACCGATCTGGCTGACCGAGTTCTCTCTCAACGGCAGCGCTACGGCTGCGCAGCAAGAGGCGTTCATGCGCGAGGCCATCCCTTACCTCGAAGGCCACCCGAGCGTCTTCCGCTACTCGTGGTTCAGCGCCGACCCGATCCCCAACGCGAAGCTGATCAACAGCGACGGCTCGCCGACCGCGCTCGGTCAGGTCTACATCAGCCTGGCGTCGA
>Ga0070669_100000609_pt1 | contig 26606 bp, 25 predicted proteins | sample KBSS53metaG_FD_64680 | JGI IMG/M metagenome (GOLD analysis project Ga0070669, IMG submission 64680) | Switchgrass rhizosphere microbial communities from Kellogg Biological Station, Michigan, USA - KBS S5-3 metaG | ecosystem: Host-associated > Plants > Roots > Rhizosphere > Soil ...
GCGCCGTCGAAGTTTGACATACCGCGCGAAGTGATTCGCGACGGTGCAAACGAAATATCGATTCGCCGCACGGGCGGCACGGGTCCACTCTATTTTTCAGCCGCAGCGAAGTTCTTCAGTCTCGAAGAACCAATCACGCCGGCAGGAAACGAAATCTTCGTTCGCCGGCAATACTTCAAGCTCGTCAACCATCCGACGCTGCTGAAAGGTTATGTCGTCGAACGAGTGCCGCTAAACGATGGCGACACGGTGACGAGCGGCGAGCGGGTGGAGTCGGTAATCACCATCGAAGCCAAGAACAACTACGAGTATTTGTTGTTTGAGGATCTGAAACCGGGCGGGCTGGAAGCGGTGGAGATACGCAGCGGCGAAAATTTGTTTGCGAAAGAAATCAAATCCGGCGCCTTGACGCAAAAGAAGTCGACACTGATGAACTACACCTACGCGAGCGAGTTTACCGGACGCACGCGCTGGGTTTATCAGGAACTTCGCGACCGAAAAGTCGCGTTGTTCATAGATCATCTACCAGAAGGTGTTTGGCAGTTGCGATACGAAATGCGCGCGGAGAGTCCCGGCGCGTTCCATGCGCTGCCGGTGCTGGGCCATGCGATGTACGTCCCGGAGATCAGAACGAACGGCACCGAGGTGAGAATCAAAGTGGTGGATTAATGTAGGGGTGGACCTGCGTGTCCGCCCTCTTGAAGGTCACAACCGGTCGGTTGTGCGAGTCAAGATAAAGCAGCTCAGGGTCAGAAGGAAAACGCGCCAACAAACATCGGCGAATTTCCGGCTCTATTTCGGTGAAGGCGAGCGGAAAGGACTTGATTAAACGGACCGCACGATCCAGTTCATCGAGAAATTCTTGTGCTTTATCTTCAGCCTGACTGCCATACCAGAAGACGGCGTCATCGACTTCTTGCTGGGCCAAAGCGAGGAATCTAATATTCATTGCCGACGATGCTTGGCCATCACTTCTTCGTAAGCGACCGTCTGAATCTTGCCGGCCTTATAAGCCGCCCATCGCGAACGCGCTTCTTTGGCCCAAATATCATCAAGCTCTGGGTCCGGTTTATCCAAGTCGGAGAGAAGTGCGTTAACCAGTCGCAGTTTTTCGAGGTCGGGCCACGATTTGATCTCTAACGCTAGCTCATCAGCGTTCATTGCCATAATTACTTGCCTCCGTTAATTGATCATTGTGGATTATATCGTGAGCAGCCAAGTCTTAACGGCGAGTTTAGCAAGTTCTTTTTGTCTTGAGATTATCTGCTCCTTACGATAGCCGAACAACAGGGGCGGACACATAGGTCCGCCCCTACATGAGCTCGCGTTTATCGCAGGTCCGTGATCAGAACCACGTCGCTGTTCAGCGGGCCGCGCGCCATCACCAATTGTTTGCCATCGCTGGACCAGTTGAAACGAAAGATCTGATCGGTTTTGAAGTTGGTTAGTTGTTTTGCCGGTGGGCCGTCGATCGGCTGGCTCCAGATATTGCTGGCGCCGTCGCGCGTCAGCGAGTAGAGCAACGCGTCGCCCGTAGAGTTCCACTGGAACTTCGACTGTAACGGTGAGATTTCGAAGACCTTGATTGGCGGTCCTCCCTCAATGGGGATTATCGCAATGCTCCAACGCTTCTTCTCTTCATCAATATAGCCGCAAGCGATTTGCTTGCCATCTGGCGAAACCATCGGGCTGGCCGCGGAATAATCGGTGAGTTGCACCGAATCGCCGCCATCGATCGACACCTTGTGAATTCTCTGCTTCTCTGACTCGTTAGCCGTATAAAAAACCCAACGACTATCCGGTGAAATGCTGGGGTTTTGATCCCGAGTCCCGGTTGTTAATTGTTTCGGGTTGCCGCCGTCAATATCTATTCGCCAGATGTTGTAGGCCCCGGCTCTGGTTGAGATAAAGATTATGTAACGACCGTCGGGGGAAACAGATAGCCCGGCCCCGGCCTTAGCATCGGTCATAATCTTTTTCTGACCGCTGCCATCCGTGTTGACAAGCAACAGCTCCTTGGCGTTATGCGTGTTTGAGGTGTAGACAATTTTGCCGTCGGGCGTGAAGGCAACGCCTCCCGATCCATCTCCCCGGCTGGAAGTTACTTGCGTGGCCCGAGCCGCATCGCCATTCGGGGCTACCCAAATACTTGGCGCCTGCTCGGTTTGCACCGTCACGACTGCGGACGAATCCGCGGTCAGGCTGAGGCCTACGTAGTTACTGACATCGTTGGTAATTTTCCGGGCTTCGCCGCCTGGATAAGAGACGAACCAGATTTGGTGGAGATAAGTCGCTTCGGGTTCGCCGGCCGTAATAACTAACCCTTTCCCGTCCGCTAACCACGAGAGCGATACGATGTTGGCCCATTGCTGCGACGTTATCTGCGTTTCTTTTCCGTCTGTCACCCGCACCATTACTACCTCCGTCTTGCGGGCGTCGCCAGCTCGGTGCGCGAACGCAATGTTTTCTCCGTCAGGTGACCATGAAGGAGAGGGCCACGGTCCGGAAATATCACTAATTTTATAACTGCGGAGGAGCTGCTCGTTGGTGCCATCAGCATTTGCCACAATTAGGTTAGTTTCTCCTTTTTGCGGTTGGCCGCGCATGAAAGCGAAGCGTTTGCCGTCCGGAGAAAAGGTGACGCGCGTATCGACGTCGTTAGCTATGAGCTTCTGCGGTGTGCCCCCGAGAACCGGCACCTGGAAGAGCGGATAAATGCCGGCTTCGACCCGGCTGTAAAGCACGTAACTCCCATCGCGTGAGAACGTGACCCATGAAAAGTCGCTTCCATTGGTCGGGACGATCTCCTTATCGCTGCCCGTGGCAATGTGGCGCAGCAACAGGCTCTGCTTTCCAGCGCCGCCGCTTACGTGAATCACATATTTGCCATCGGGAGAAATGGCGGCCTGGCTGGCGGTGCCGGTGCTGGTGAGTTTTGTCAGCTTCAGTTGGCCGAAAGGTATTGGTCCACGGGAAACAGACGCCGGCCTCAGATAGCGAAGCCCGAGGAGGAGGGCCACGGAAACGATGGCTAGTCCAAGTACGGCGAATATCACGACTCGTTTGTGTCGTTTGATTTCAGTGATGACGTATTCGGCGCTCGACATCGTGCGCGAACCCTCGGCAGTGGAAACCAGCGGTTGGGCCGCGGTGGTTTGCGCCGCCTCCTCATTACTCTGGGCCACCCCGGAAGAATCGCCTGAAGCCGTCGAGCTCAGTCGCGCTGCTTCGACTTGATAATCGGATCGCCGTTTGAACCGCTTGAGATCAGTTAGAACATCCTTCGCCGTCTGGTAACGCTCGTCTATCTCTTTCGTCAGCGCCTTGGTGACGATCCATTCCAGCGCCTCGGGTGCCTCTGGCCAGTAACGCGCCAGGGGCGGCGGCTCGTTTTGCAGGATCGCCGCCATCACGTCGGTTTTCGTTTCACCGGTGAAGGGCATGTTTCCCGTCAGCATTTCGTAGAGCACGACGCCGAAACTGAAGATGTCCGTGCGCGCATCCACCTCCAGGCCGCGCGCTTGTTCCGGCGACATGTAATTTGCCGTCCCCATCACCATGCCGGCGTCAGTCTTGATCATCGCGCGGGTGGACAACTGGGAAGAAACCGGCGCATCGTCAGGCTCGGTAAGCTTTGCCAAACCGAAGTCCAGCACTTTTACAATGCCGTCGGGCCGCAACATGATGTTTTCCGGCTTGATGTCGCGGTGAACGATGCCCGCGCGATGGGCGGCGGCGAGTGCGCCGGCCACTTGAATCGCCACCTCGAGGGCCTCGGCTAGTTTTAACGGAGCGCGCGCCAGTCGCTGCCGCAGCGTCTCCCCGTCCACCACTTCAGCGGCGATTAATTGAGCGTCACCGGCTTGTTCAATGTCGTAGACGGTTACGATGTTTGGATGATTGAGGGCGAGAAGCGTGCGCGCCTCCTGCTGAAAACGCTGCACGCGGTGTTCGTCTTTCATAAAAGAAGCGTGCAACAGCTTTAGAGCGACCTTGCGATTTGTCCGGACGTGAAGCGCGAGATAAACCTCTCCCATTCCGCCCGCGCCAAGGCTTTCGAGAATCTGATAAGAACCGATGGTCTGTCCGATGAGGGAGTGTTGCGCGTCCTCGGCAAGCACGCGAGTCGCGTCCTGGACGGCAGGATCTGCGAGGAAGCCGTCCGCCTTCTCGTGATCGATTAGCGATTCCACTTCGGCGCGCAGGCCGGCGTCGCCGGCACAGGCGCCATCAAGAAATTCGGCGCGCTCCGGCGCCGGCCGTGCCAGTGCGGCCTCGAAGATTTGATCGATCTGTTGCCAGCGCTCTCGATCCATATTAAGAAGTGATGAGTACTGAGTGCTGAGTACTGAGTTAAGCCAGGCTACATTCGTCACTCACTACTCAGTACTCAGCACTTTTTTCTAGCCTTCAATCTCGCGATGCAGCCAGGCGCGCGCCCGACGCCACTCGCGAGTCACCGTGTCAGTTGAAACTTTCAGCACTTCCGCTATTTCCTCCACGGTCAGCCCGCCAAAGTAACGCAACTCCACCACACGCGCTTTCCGTTCGTCGACTTTTGCCAAATCGTTCAACGCCTCATCAAGCGCGACCAACTCCTCAGCCCGCTCATCCGCCAGCACTGCCACTTCAGTAAGCGAAACTTTGTGAGCGCCGCCGCCCCGCTTCGCATACGCCTGCTTGCGCGCGTGATCGATCAGGATGCGCCGCATCATCTGCGCCGCGATAGCAAAAAAGTGCGCGCGATTCTGCCAGCGCACTTCACGTTGATCGACGAGACGCAAGTAGGCTTCGTTTACTAGAGCAGTGGTTTGGAGAGTGTGACCCGCGCGCTCGCGGTTCATGCAGCGATGGGCCAGCCGGTGCAGCTCGTCTTCAACTAGCGGGAGCAAGCGGTCCAGAGCTTCGCGGTCGCCGTCGCTCCAGGCGGCGAGCAGTTGGGTCATCTCGTGCGGTGAAGGCTCGGAGGCGGTCATCGGGAACTGTCTCCAACAAGCGGCGAAGGCTGAAAACGGCGGCGATTGTAGCACCTTCTAATCCGCCAAATAATTGGCCGCGGATTTTCGCGGATGAGCGCCGATCCGGAAAGTGAAAAATCTTTATCAGGATACGGGATTACAACCGGCGTGGGTTTTGTCTGCTTTCTTGCTTTTCAGATTCACGCCTATCCGCGTGCATCCGCGGCCAAAATATCTGCTGCTGCCGTGCCGGATTTCCCGCCAGGTTCTCGCGTTAATAAATAGAAGACTAAAAACAGTCAGATCCGCAAAAACTCAAGGAGAATCCCCATGAACCAGAATTTGCCTAAAAGCTTGCCTAAAATTTTGCATCGTTTTCACCAAACCCTAAGTTCACTCCTCATCCTGGTCGCAAGTCTGGCTTTCGGCTGGGACGCCAAAGCGCAATGCCCCGGAAGCACGGTAACCGGCGGACTGCAACTACCCGCCAAGGTTATCCAGACGGAAAAGAACAATCTCCTCATCGCCGAGACCGGCTTTGGCGCGCCCAACAGCGGGCGGATCTCGATAGTCGACGAACAGGGAAATCGCCGCACGCTGCTTAGTGGGCTGCCTTCCGGAATCAATGAAATTGGCGATCCTTCCGGCCCCGGCGGAATCTATCTGCAAGGCCGCACGCTCTACATCCTGAACGGCGAAGGTGATGCCACTCTTGCCGGTCCAATACCTGGCACCGAGCTCCCCAACCCGGCGCCATCGTCACCAATTCTCAGCTCGGTGTTGGCGTTGCACTTCAGCGCCGAAGCTGAACAGATCACTACCGGCTTCACGCTCACCCTCGCTGATCATCAGGCATTGAAGAACGGCGAAACGCTGGAACTGGGTAACGGGCCGGGTGACAAAATCACGATCGAGCTGATTGCCGATTTTCCTGATTACACTCCCGATCCGCTGCCGTTTTTCGCGCCGAACGTACGTCATTCCAATCCTTATGGCGTTACGAAGATCGAAGACAATCTTTACGTAAGCGACGGCGGGCAGAACAAAGTGTTGAAGGTCAATATTGACAGCGGCACGATTTCAACCCTGACGACGTTTCCGCCCATTCCGAATCCGGCGCCGTTCGGTGGTCCGTTTATCGAAGCCGTCCCCGATAGCATTCGCGAGTTTGATGGACAGTTGCTGGTGACGCTGTTGCGTGGATTTCCTTTCCTTCCGGGAAACGCAGCGGTGATGAAGGTTGATCCTGTAAGCGGCGCCGCCACGCCTCTGATCACCGGGCTAACTTCGGCAATCGACGTGCTGCCGCTGAAAGCAAAAGGCGAGGCCGGCTACCTGACACTCGAGATTAGCACCAATCTTTTGGCCAACGACCCGGGCCGGCTCCAACGCTTTGCGTCAGCGGCAGGACCAGGTGCGGTAATCTCCAACTGCTTGATTTCACCGAGCAGCATGGCCTTGGATAAGAAAACCGGAACGCTCTACGTTACCGAGATTTTCACCGGCAGGCTGATGCGGATCTCTTTGTAGGCTTGGGAAAAGTGACAAGGCAGGAACCGCTCGGCTGTTGCCTTTACCTTTCGTAATTACGCTGAAACCGCGAAGCGGTTACGTAACTTAGCCCAGGGTTGCCGCGCTTCGCGGCTACCCTGGGAAAAACGGTTGAGGAAAATCAGCAACCCAAACGGGGTTGCGTCGGCTCGGAAAAACGTCGCAACCCCTTCGGGGTTGGAGTGTTCTATCACACCTCGGTCCCAGGGTAGGCGCGAAGCGCGGCAACCCTGGGCTGGAGTTACACAACCGCTTCGCGGTTTGGCCAAGGCTCGCTGCAGTTATTCCACTTCACGGATTCAATCCCAGCCGGCGCAGCAGGTTGGTTCCAAAGAATTGTCACGTGTTGGGGCACGGCATCGTGAGCCCCGCAGGTCGAAGAAGTTCACGGATTCTACAGTAATGCTTTCCGGCAAAGTAGTTTTGACAGCGATGATTTGGCCGCGAATTTTCGCGGATAAACGCGAATCAGACCAAGTGCTATAAAACACATCCGCGGAGGTTAAAGTTTAGGCGTTTTCAGATTCGTGTCATCTGCGTTAATCCGCGGCGAAATCATGTTGCGCCCGATGAGGCGCTGCCATAGACTCCTGCCTGCTTTCGTATCCACCATACAACGCCGGCCGCGCCGATGAACGCATCCGAAAATTCAAAGCCCAACATTCGCACTGAAGCCATCGCCGGTGTCACCACCTTTTTTACGATGGCTTACATCATCGTCGTCAATCCTTCAATTCTTTCGACGCCTGGAACAGGCATGGCTTTCAGCGGCGCGCTCACCGCGACTGTGTTGGTCTGTTTTGTGATGACGCTCGTGATGGGACTTTACGCGAAGCTGCCGTTTGCGGTCGCGCCCGGTATGGGCATCAACGCTTACTTCACCTTCACCATCATTTTGACGCAGAAGGTCTGGTGGCAAGTGGCGCTCGGAATTATTTTTTGGGCCGGCGTCTTGTTCCTCGTCATTTCCGTTACCCCGGTACGCGAAACAATTGCCAAGGCGATTCCCACTGAACTGCGACTCGGCACGGCGGCCGGCATTGGCGTCTTTCTCACGTTCATCGGTTTGAAGAACGCCGGACTAATTGCGTCGGACCCGGTGACGTTTGTTAAGTTGGGCACGCTCGGCGTTCCCGCTTTGCTGACCATCCTAGCCACTGCGATTTCCGTCTGGCTGTTGACGCGCAAGAGCGCTTTCGCCTTCCTCGCCGGCATCGTGTTCGCAACCCTGCTTGGTTGGGCACTCGGGTTGGTTAAGGCGCCTGACAAAGTTTTCAGCGCGCCTGATTTCAAAACCGTCTTTCTTAAACTCGACATTCTCGGCGCTTTGAAACTTTCTTTGTTGCCCGCGATCATCGGCATCCTGTTCACCGATTTATTCGACTCGATCTCCACCTTCATCGGCGTGGCGCATGCGGCTGATTTGCTCGACAAAGACGGTCATCCGAAGAACCTGAAACAGGGCTTGATTGTCGATTCGTTCGCCACCCTCGGAGCAGGCGTGGCCGGGACGTCATCCGGGACGGCTTATATCGAGAGTGTTGCCGGCATCAACATGGGCGGGCGCACCGGGCTCACGTCAGTATTCACAGCGCTTTGTTTTCTGCCGTGCTTCTTCCTCGCGCCACTCGCGGGCATGGTGCCGTCTTATGCGACGGCGTCGGTATTGATTTTGGTGGGTGCGTCGATGTTTCGCAGCGTCGGCAAGATTTCATTCGCAAGGATTGAGGAGAGTCTGCCAGCGTTTCTGACGATCATCTTAATCCCGCTGATGTTTTCCATTACGCAGGGAATTTTGTGGGGCTTCATTTCACACGTGGGGCTTTACTTGATCGTCGGCCGACGGCGGGACATTCATCCGGTGATGTATGCGCTGGCGTTGGTTTCGATTGGATTGTTGCTGCTTGAGCACGTGAGGTTTAACTAACTAGCGCCGCAGGCGCGTAAGAAGGTAGCCCCGGGCGTGAGCCCGGGGAATGGGGAGGGGTTCAGCGAGAGCCCGCAAAGCGGGCGACAGAAATGTCGCACTTGATCACAATCTTTCTGCCGCCCCTTCGGGGCTAATGTTCTTATCCAAGTCTGATCCCAGGGCTCACGCCCTGGGCTACTATCTGCCGCGCCTTCGGCGCTTAGGATTAGAACGTGCAGTTGTAAGTCTTCATCGAAGCGCGCGCCTGCTCGGCTGATTGTTTGCAGGCGGCGGCCAGTGAAGCCTTGGTGTTGGGATTCTCAGCTAGTTTTTTCCAGGAAGTGCGCCATTGCTCGATGCTCGCCTTGTATTGCGCGCGCACAGCTTCCGGAACCTTGCTCGAAACACAAGCATCATACGCCTCGATAAAGTCGTCGCATTCGGGAACGCCGATTTTTTCGGCAGCGGCCGTTGCCGGCGCCGTCGTTGCGGGCGCGGTGCTTGCCGCCGGCTTGTTGGCGTTAGTAGTCGCAGTGTTCGTGTTTCCGTTTTCCGACTTCGAGCAACCAGCAAACACGATCGCCGCGGCGACGCAAACGAATAAACAAATTCTAATTAACATTTAATGCTCCTTGGGATTCAGCCCAACTGGGCCAGGCGAATCTTTTGGGGAATGGAAGAGCGGCGGCATGATACACCAATACGCGGCCCCCGGCGGCTTTAACAAGACAACGGCGACGAGACGACAGTCGGAGAAATCGAGATTTACGTTTCGCACTTCTTGGCTGACAACTTCTTTCGTGGGATGATGCCTTTGGCCAAAAGATTCGAATATCAATTCGAATGGGATACCGTAAAGGCTCGTCGCAATGAAACGAGAGTACGATTTGTCCAAGGGTGTGAGGGGTAAATTCTATCGCAAGGGGGCGGAGTTGCGCCTGCCAATTTATCTCGATGCAAAGCTCCAGAAGCAAATTGAACGCCTGGCGGAGAAAAATGGAAAGAATGTGAATGAGCTGGTGAATCAACTGGTTCAGCGCGAAGTGGAGTTGATCGAGGAATTCTCTTAAAGCATCAACCCATCCTGAGTCGCTTTCTTGTTGTCCGGCACTCACGTTAATCAAGGTCCTTTTGGATCATCTAAATCTATCCAGATAACTCCGCAGGTCCAGGTAATAGTCGACCGTGTTCTGATACGCGAAGCCGGCGGCAAGAAAGATAATAATGCTTGCCGTTCCAAGTTCTCCCTTATTAACTGAATCCGCGATTGCCGACATAATTTTGGCGAGTGCCGGATCTTTGTTCTGGCTCGTGAGCCGAGCCACCTTGTCAGTCTCTCCAGCTTTGACGCTGTCCCACAGAATCACCATTCGTCGCAGAAATGACTTCGACTTCGTGCCCTCGCGTGTAATCTTCATTACGAGCTGATGCAGTTCGTCGTTACGCAACGAGCCGGTATCCATCTTGCGCCCGCGCGCCATTTTCGCTCGTGACTGTCTTTTGTCTTTAGCAAACACCAATAGCTGACAACCTGTCTCTGAGTCTGCTACTTTAGGCGCTGTCTCGCATCAAACTTTGACAATCACCCGTAACAGCCAATGCGTCTTGCCGCCTTGAATCGCGACTAATGCAAGCCGTACGGGAGAGCACTTACAAACTCCCTTCGGCAACGAATCGAGGACTAATACTAGAATGTATTCATTCTAGGCGCAACCTGAAAGCACTCGGTCCGTCAGGAGGTGACTCCTGATGGGTGCTGCATCGCAGTTGCGATCCTTAAGACTTCCGGAAAAACTCCAGCTGATACGTAAGAGCTTCGGCCTCTCGCAAAATGAGATGATTAGCCGATTAGGCCTCACTGCCGAGCTTATTAGAGAGGAGCTATCTGTCTTTGAGAGAGGAGTGCGTCAACCGCCAGCCTTAGTTCTATTGCGATATGCGCGGTGTGTGAGTATTTCGACCGACGTACTACTTGATGATGAAATGGATCTTCCCGCAAAGCTACTGAAGGCTGCACAGGGGAGCGCTGTCAGAAGTAAGGCTGCCTCCGGCCGTAGACGCAGGCAATGACCAACCATGCTGATGTAGAAATTGATTGCCCTGAGTTAACTAAGGCGTTTTAAAGTGCCCAGTTCAATGGCCCCCAATACAAACAATCATCCCATCGGCAAATCCGCGCCGCGCAAGGAAGGCCGTCGGAAAGTCACCGGCGCGGCGCTTTACGTCGACGACATTTCTTTTCCCGGCATGCTGCACGGCGCGACCGTGCGCAGCCAGGTGGCGCGCGGGCGCATCAAGAGCATCGCCTTCGAAGGCGACATCCCCTGGGATGAGTTCACGATTGTTACCGCCAAAGACATTCGCGATAACGGAGGGGAAAACTACGTTGCGCTCATTCTCAACGACCAACCTTACCTGGCCGACGAAGTTGTAAATCATCCAGAAGAACCAATTGTCCTGCTGGCCCATCAGGACAAATATCTTGTCGAAGAGGCGCGCCGCCACGTGCGCGTCGAGATTGAAGAGCTGCCGCCAATTTTCACTATAGAAGATTCGTTGAACCGGAAAGAGATCATCTGGGGCGACGACAACATTTTCAAATCCTTCCTGGTCGACAAAGGAAACGTGGACGACGTGTGGGCCAAGGCGGATTTAATTGTCGAAGGCGAGTATTACACCGGCGCGCAGGAGCAGCTCTACATCGAGAACAACGGCGCTATCGCGATCGCCAATGCGCAAGACGGCGTCACTGTTTGGGGATCGATGCAGTGTCCCTACTACGTTCACAAAGCCCTGGTGAAACTGTTTGCCCTGCCGGAAGACAAGATTCGCGTGATTCAGACTGAGACTGGCGGCGGCTTCGGCGGCAAGGAAGAGTATCCGTCGCTGCTGGCCGGTCATGCGGCGTTGCTGTCGTGGAAATCGGGCAAACCGGTGAAGATGATTTACGATCGCGCGGAAGATATGGTTGCGACCACGAAACGCCATCCTTCGCGAACGCGGCACAAGACCGCTGTCTCGAAAGACGGGAAGCTCCTGGCGATGGAGATCGACTTTATTGTTGACGGCGGCGCTTATTGCACGCTCTCGCCGGTCGTGCTCTCGCGCGGAACGATTCACGCGGCTGGTCCTTATTTCTGTCCCAACGTACGCATTCGTTCGAGCGCCGTTGCCACCAACGTGCCGCCGCAGGGCGCCTTCCGAGGCTTTGGCGCGCCGCAAAGTATCTTCGCGCTCGAGCGGCAACTCGATAAGGTTGCTAAAGCCGTGGGGCTGACGCCGGATGAATTTCGCCGCCGCAACTTTGTCGAAGAAGGTCAAACTACCGCAACCAACCAGGTCATTCGTGAAAAGGTAGACATGGCGGGCCTGCTGGATCGGGCGTTTGAGTTGACGGACTATCACGAGAAGACGCAGCGCTTCGCGCGTGAGAATGCGGAAAAGGAGAACGGGCTTCGGGGCCGTAGCCCGACCGTTAGGGAGGGCTTGCCCATAGACGCGGCGGGGGCACAAGTGCCCTTTCTAAACGGAGCCAATAGCTCGTCTCGTGGAAGCCGGCGTGTCAGGAAAGGCATCGGCTTCGCCTCGTTCATGCACGGCGCAGGCTTCACCGGATCGGGCGAGGTTTACCTGGCTTCAGTCGTCGGCGCCGAAGCAACTGCCGAAGGGCGCATCCGAATCCTCGCGGCCAGCACTGAAATCGGCCAGGGCACGAATACAATCTTTTCGCAGATAGCCGCCGAGGCTCTTGGCATCAACGAGTCGCTAATCGAAGTTGCACAACCTGACACCAGCGAAGTTCCGAACAGTGGACCAACGGTCGCCTCTCGGACGTGCATGATAGTGGGAAAACTTGTTGAGTCGGCGGTGCTGGGCCTCAAACAAACGCTCTCGGGCAGCGGACTCTTGCCCGAAAACTATGATTCGTCACAATTTCAAGAGGCCTGTCGTAAGCATGTCGCGAGCTTTGGTCCGCTGAAAACTTTTAGTAAGTATCAGCCGCCCCCCAATGTTAAATGGGACGACGAGAAGTATCAGGGCGACGCTTATGGAACTTACGCCTGGGCCGTGTACGTTGCTGAAGTCTCGGTTGACCTGATGACTTACGAGGCCCACGTCGACGATTTTGTGGCGGTGCAGGAAGTCGGACGCGTAATAAATCCGGTGCTGGCAGCGGGACAGATTGAAGGCGGCGTGGCCCAGGCGATTGGTTTCACACTCTTCGAAAATGTAGTTTGGCGAGACGGCCGCATGGCAAATGGGCAAATGACGAACTACATCATGCCCACGGCCGCTGACATTCCGCCGATTCGCGTCTACTTCGAAGAGAACCCTTACGCGTTTGGTCCGGGCGGCGCCAAGGGCATCGGCGAGCTGCCGATGGACGGCGCGGCGCCGGCAATATTAGCGGCGATTGAGAATGCGACGGGCGTAAGCTTCAATCACGTGCCGCTAATGCCGGAAGCAATGATGACGGAACTATCACGCCAACTCCAATAATGGTTTGGTAGTGCCCTAATTTGAAGTTCTTCTCTGCGCAAACTCTGCGTTCTCTGCGACTCCGTGGTTAATATCGCTGCAAACATACTCAACGCAGAGACGCAGAGCACACCGAGTTAACGCAGAGAGTTGAAATCAGGGCATTACCTAATGGTTTGACTATTTGTCTTACGTTGCATTACGGTGTAACTCATGGACAAGACGTTAACGATTCGAATCGACGCTGACCAGCAACAAAAGCTCGGACGGGCCGCGAAAATGCTGGGCAAGAGCGTGTCGGAGCTGGTTCGCGATATTCTGCAGGAAGCCCTATCCGAGCGTTCGCTCGGGGCTCGGGCGGGGCATTTGAAGGGGCAAATCAGCTTGCCGTCCCAGCCGCGTGATTCCTGGGCCCGCAAGATCAAGGAGCGAAACTGGCGAGAGTGAGAACTTGGTTAATTGATACCGGGCCGCTCGTATCTTATTTGGATGTCCGCGACCGCTCTCACCTTCGAGCGGTTGAGTGTCTTAGTTCGTTTACCGGACATGTAATCACTACTGACGCAGTAATAGTAGAAGCGATGTACTTCGTTAGCGCGATTCGCGAAGGGCCGGAAGCGCTCGCTAGTTTTGTGCACGCCGCGCGTTTATTGGTCCACGAGTCTACTCAACCCTTTCAATTAAAGAACTCGGCAGTACTTATGCGTAAGTACGCGGACACGCCCATGGATTTTGCAGACGCAACCTTGGTGCTGCTCGCGGATCGACTGAACATTTACGAGATTGTTACGCTTGATCGGCGTGGCTTTTCGACTTACCGCACGCCGCGAGGGAAATCTTTCAAACTGGTCATGGATAAATGAAAAAACCCCAGGCCCAGCTGAATTTGTCTTCGCTCCGTTCTACTTGTTGACAGTCAACCCAATCAAGCATGTTCTAGATGATATGCTCCGTTTCGACACGGGCAATAGGAGACGATAACGGTGACCGATCACCGATGGAGGAAGGAGTTGCATATGAAAAGCCGCGCTTCGAGATATTTGGTTATCGCTATCGGGTTATTGTTTGTCCTTAGCTTGTTCGGCGCGTCCAGCGCCCAGCGACGGACCGGCAGGAAGAATCCGGCTCCCCAGGCGAAAGGGGCTTGCACGGAGGACAATGAAGGCGTTGATGCGTCAACCGCGCTGGAACGGCTCAGACAGGGAAACATTGACTGGCAGCAGTCAAACATGAAGGAACGGAATTGGCCCCAGGAACGCGAAAGAACCCACTGCTCGCAGCACCCTTTTGCGGTGGTGGTGTCTTGTATGGATTCTCGGGTGCCGCCGGAATTGATATTCGACCAGGGACTCGGCGACATTTTTGTAATTCGCGTGGCCGGGCCGGTCCTCGACCGGGATCAGCTCGCTTCCCTGGAATATGCACTGGTGAACGTAGGCGTGAAGCTGGTCGTGGTGATGGGCCACACGGATTGCGGCGCCGTCAAAGGGGCCGTCGATCATGCGACCGGGCAGTTTCTGCCGGCGCTGCTGGCGAAACTTGAACGCCCGATTGACGAAGTCAGCCACAGGTTCAATGGTGGGCGGCGGATCACTTCCGACGACAAACGGAATATGGATCGAGTCTCGTTTGTGAACGCCCACCAATTGCGTAATCAAATAATGTCGCATTCGCGCTTGATGCAGCCGGGCGTCCAGGTGAAATGGGGTTTGTACTATCTCGGGAGCGGCAAGGTTGCGATTGATCCGACGGACCTGGAGCCGTAGGAATAAGCTAACGCTGGGGCAATAGCTGATCGGGGCCGACCGGAGATTTGTGTGTCTCAAGCATCAGAGAGAATTCAGATTGACTGCAACGTGAACGGCGAGCCGCGAACGCTCGAAGCTTACCCGATGTCGCGTCTGCTCGACGTGTTGCGTGAGCAGTTGCAGCTTACCGGAACCAAGGAAGGCTGCGGCGAAGGCGAGTGTGGCGCGTGCAGCGTCGTCATCGATGGCCGCATCGTCAACAGTTGCCTGGTGCCGGTCGCACAGGTTGAAGGCGCGACCATAAAAACGATTGAAGGCGTCGCCACCGGCGATCAGCTGCACGCCGTGCAGCAGGCCTTCATCGACTGCGGCGGCGCGCAGTGTGGGATTTGCACGCCCGGCATGGTCCTGGCCGCCGTCGATCTGCTGGAGCGCAATCCGAGTCCTACTGAAGCTGACGTTCGCAACGGACTCGCAGGGAATCTCTGCCGTTGCACCGGGTATATGAAGATTTTTGAATCAGTGCTGCAGGCTTGTCAAAAGAGGATGTGACGCGATGAGGTTGCAAAGCCAATTGGCAGACGGACGACCAAGAGCAGTCAGTGATTTTCTGTCGCCCGCTTCGCGGGCTGGGACTTATGTATATTGGATCCCTGGGCTGACGCCCGGGGCTACTCTCTGCCGCCGCTTCGCGGCTCATTGACGCGGACGACGTGAGGAATGGCATGGCAGTCAACAAAAAGACCAGAGGTGATATGTCGGCGGCAGCAGTTACGGCGCGGATCAAGCGTGCCTGCGGCTTGGGAGATGCTGAGAGAAGCGCGACGGCCATTCGAGGGCTGATGGCCGAAATAAAATCTGAAGGCACGGCCGCCGTGGAGCCTGCCAGAAAGAAAAAAGCTACGCATGCGCGCATTCATTCCTAACTATCAACTCGTAACCCCCGCCGGGTTATCTGAAGCGCTGGCACTGCTCGCGCGTGAGCCGGGCGCGTGGCAGCCTTTCGCCGGCGGTACCGATCTGATGGTGCTTCTCGAAGCCGGCAAGCTTCCGCACCAGAACTATCTCAACATCTGGAACCTCGACGCCTTGCGCGGCATTGAAGTCTCGACGCAACACGTAACCATTGGCTCGCTCACCACCTACACCGACGTGCAAGCCGACGCAGTCCTGCGCGAAGAGTTTCCCATGCTTTGCCAGGCGGCAAGCGAAACCGGCGGACTCGCGATTCAAAACCGCGGCACTCTCGGCGGCAACATTGCCAATGCCTCCCCGGCGGCTGATTCTCCTCCGGCCCTGCTCGCGTACAACGCTGAGCTCGAGCTGCTTTCCGTCAACGGCTCGCGTTGGGTCCCCTACCAAAATTTTCATACTGGATACAAACTAACGGTCATGCAGCCGGATGAATTGCTCGCGCGCATTCGCCTGCCGCGACTTTGGCCCGATTTGATCCATTACTATCGCAAGGTGGGAACGCGCAAAGCGCAGGCAATTTCGAAAGTTTGCGTCGCCGCGACCGCGCGCATGGACAACGGCGCTGTCGAATTGATACGAATAGCCCTCGGCAGTGTAGCTCCGGTTCCGCTTCGTTGTCGCGCGACTGAAGCGGTGTTGCAGGGAAAGACGATCGATGAGAATGTTATTCAACAGGCGAAGGCCGCATTGTCCCGGGAGATAGTTCCCATCGACGACATTCGTTCAACCAAAGACTATCGATTGCGCGTTAGTGTTAACGTGCTTGAAGATTTCCTGCGCCAGCTAATACCTGCATGACCCGTAAATTCTCCAACAGAATTGCGTCTCACGCTCCCACTGTTCTTTGCCTAATCGTCTTCGTTGTCTTTTCCGCTCCGGCCGCGCGCGCGCAGTGTCAAACGACGCCCGCGGCGATTCCGCCCGGCGATCCGTTTCACATGTTGGTGCTCGGCGATTCGGTGATGTGGGGCCAGGGCCTGCGCGATGAAGAAAAATTTTCTTCGCGGCTGAAGTGTTGGCTCGAAGAGAAGATCATTCGTGAGGTTAACGTCCATGTCGAGGCCCACTCAGGCGCGGTCATCTCAGCAGTCTCGAACGACCCAACGGAATTTGTAACCGGCGACGGCGAAGTAAATCGTTCGACGCCGACGATAAACCTGCAACTGGATCATGCAATCCAGTTTTACCAGGATGTTCATGCTTCGCCGTCGCTGATTCTGATGAACGGATGCATTAACGACGTCGGCGTCAAAAACCTTCTGTCAGCTTCGACCCCGCTCGAATGGATACGCGCGCAGGCAGCCAAGAGCTGCGGTGAAGACATGCAACTGCTGCTGCGACGCGTCAGCAGTAGTTTTCCCGACTCTCAGATCCTGGTAACAAGTTATTACCCGATCGTTTCGTCGCAAACCGACGACAACGCTTTCCTCCGCCTGCTGGTGAAGAAACTAAACAGCCAACGGCCCGAAGCCAGACGCATGACTGACAAAGAAATGCGCCAGCACCTGATTGCTATTTCCGACGAATGGTACAAGACGTCAACCGCCAGCCTGCTCGATGCCGTTGCTAAGACAAACGCGGGCCACGCCGAGTCTCCCCGCATTACTTTCGTGGAAATTCAGTTTGGCGCCGAGCATGTTTTCGCGGCTCCGGATACTTTGCTCTGGAATTTCATGTTTGCGTCCACCAATACTTCCGGCTTCGCCAGGATCGTAGTGTTACTTTCATTCGGCACCGCGGCTTACAAAACGAACGACCACGTCAGGGAGAAACGAATCAAAAGTTGCGAGCAGGTCTACAAAAAGCCAAAGGGCGTCAAGGAAGATAAGGACAAGAAACATGCGCGCGAAGATCTCTTTCTGATCTGCCGCTACGCTTCCCTCGGACATCCCAACCAGATGGGCGCCTTGATTTACGCCGAAGCCATCAAAGGTCACCTGCGGCAGTTAATCGACAAGGCCGGCTGGAAACGCGAGCACAACAGTCACCTGACTCTTAAGTGAAAGGACAACCCCCCACAATGAGCTTCCCCTTCGATCAAATAGAGTTCAATCGCAATGCGGTGCAACCCGTCGAATGTATCAAGGCGGGTTGGGAATTGATCAAGAGTCAATACTGGTTATTTGTCGGCATGAGTCTGGTGGGAGTAATAATCGGCAGCGTCGTCCCGTTCGGAATCCTGATGGGGCCGATGATGTGTGGTATCTATCTCGCGCTATTTAAAATTCGACGCGGAGAACCGATTGAATTCGGCCTGCTCTTCAAAGGCTTCGACTATTTCGGCGACGCCGTAATCGCTACTCTCATTCACGCCGTTCCCATCGTCGTCATCGTGGTTCCCACCTACATCATCTTTTATGTCGGCATGTTCGCGATGATGGGAGTTTCGGGCGGTCGCCAACCCGAGCCGGCCGCCTTGCTGGGATTCTTCGGGTTCTTCGCGCTGTTCTGGTTCGTCGTTATGATTTTGATAATGGTACTTTCTGTTATCTTCCTGTTCGCTTACCCGCTGATCGTCGATCGCCGGCTGTCCGGACTCAATGCCGTCAAGCTGAGCATACGCGCGGGGTTTGCAAACTTCTGGCGGCTGCTGGGCATGATGCTGCTCATGGGCGTGCTGATTTTCGTAGGCGTGCTGTTTTGTTATGTGGGAGCGTTTCTGGTGATGCCGGTCTATTTCGCCGCGATTGCCACCGCGTATGAACAAGTGTTTGGGCTGGGCCAGGTGCAGGCGCCGCTGACGCCACCGCCACCGCCGTCGTTCACGTAAAACAGACTGCAAGCAATTTGGCCGGCTCTTAGTGGGACCGCGGGCGTCTCGCCCGCCCTCCGGTGATTGCCAGGTAGCGGGATTGTTCAAGAGGTCGCTTGAGTGAACGCGTTGCTTGAGGCGGGCGAGACGCCCGCGGTCCCAGTAAAAGTGGGGCTATGATAACTATGCCGGAAGCCAGCCTCGTCATTCGCGGGTCTCGAGTCGTCTTACCGCATTCGATTTCGCCTGCATCGATCCAAATCAATGAAGGCCGCATTGTCGGTATAACCGCCTCCGATAATGTTCCCGCAGGTTGTGAGTTGGTAGAAGCAACCGAAGATTCGATCGTGATGCCCGGGCTCGTCGACACGCACGTTCACATAAACGATCCCGGCCGCAGCGACTGGGAAGGTTTTGCGACCGCCACCCGAGCGGCTGCGGCGGGCGGTGTCACCACGCTCGTTGACATGCCGCTCAACTCTATTCCGCCAACAACCACCCTCGCGGGACTGGAAGCAAAGTTAGCGGCAGCGCGCGATCAGTGTTACGTAGACGTCGGCTTTTGGGGCGGCGTGGTTCCGGGGAACACAAGGGAACTTGCCGCGCTCTGCAAAGCAGGCGTGGTCGGCTTCAAATGTTTTCTGATTGACTCGGGCGTGGCCGAGTTTCCCAACGTCACTGAGCAAGACTTGCGCGAGGCCCTGCCGGAGTTGAAGAGGCTAGGCGCGTTATTGATAGTTCACGCCGAAGTGCCTGGGCCGATCAGTAGGACCGGCATTCCTTCTGATTCCGCGGAGACTCTCGACAGGCAAGGGATAGACAGGAATGTCTGTCCTACTTCCTACTCCACTTTCCTGGCCTCGCGTCCACGCGCGGCAGAAGACGAAGCGGTTGCGCTCATGCTCAAGTTGATGGCCGAGTATGGCAATCGCGTCCACATTGTTCATCATTCGTCCGCCGACTCGTTGCCGCTATTGCGCGAAGCGAAGTCGGCGGGCCTGCCGGTAACCGCCGAAACTTGTCCGCATTACCTGACATTTGCGGCCGAAGAGATTCCCGATCGAGCGACGCAATTCAAATGCTGTCCCCCCATTCGTGAGCGGGAGAATCGTGAGCAACTCTGGAGCGCGCTGGCAAACAAGACGATCGACATGATCGTTTCGGACCACTCGCCGTGTCCGCCGGAACTGAAGCTGCCCGAGACTGGAAACTTTCTCGAAGCCTGGGGCGGGATATCATCTCTCCAACTCCGACTGCCGGCGGTTTGGACTGAAAGCAAGCAGCGTGGTTTTTCTTTGGACCAGCTCACGCGTTGGTTGTGTAGCGCGCCGGCGAAGCTCGTCGGGCTTGAACAAAAAGGCTCGCTCGAAGTAGGCAGCGATGCCGACATCGTGATCTGGAATCCTGATAAGCAGTTTAAGGTTGAAGGCGACGCACTTCATCATCGACACAAGTTGACGCCCTACGAGGGCCGGCGGTTGGAGGGAGTAGTTGAGAAAACTTTTCTTCGCGGCCGAAAGATATATGATGACGGCAAGTTCATCGGCGAACCCGGCGGGGTTTTGTTATGCCAAGGCTCAAGCAGTTCAGAGTTCAACCTTTAGGTTGGGCTTTTATTAGTAATGAGGGAAGTCGAAAGAGCGGGGGCCCGACCCTGAGCTACTTGGGCTTGAGCAATCATCGTTGCTTGAAGGATTTTCAATCCTGGATTATCCGAAGAACCAGCAGAGTCTCAGGCTGAGGAAGGCGGGCTTGCCCCCGCTCTTCTGAAGTTAGGAATCTACACTTCGCAATCGCAGACCGGTTGCACCATCTTTATTTTTTATCCTGAGGGTTGAAGCGCAATGGACTTCACCGAACTTGTCGACTTGGCTGCGGAAAAACTGGGTGGCGCCGTGCTCGTCGCCAACGACGAATTCTTTGCCGCGAAAGAGAATCTGCTGAAACCGGCCGCGCCGGTATTTATCGAAGGCAAGTATACCGACCTGGGCAAGTGGATGGACGGCTGGGAGACGCGGCGGCGGCGCACGCCGGGCTACGACTGGTGCATTATTCGCCTTGGCGCGCCGGGGAAAATTCACGGCGTGGTAGTCGACACCAGCTTTTTCCGTGGCAATTATCCAGAGCATTGTTCAATTGAAGCCTGCACGATCGACGGCCGGCCAACGGTTGCCGATCTAACGGGCGAAGGTCTGGCCTGGACCGAAATCTTGCCGCAGTCTCAGCTCGCCGGTGATTCGCAAAATGCATTTGCTATTCAGAGCGAGCAACGCTTCACCCACCTGCGTCTAAAAATTTATCCGGATGGCGGCGTGGCCCGGCTAAGGGTTTACGGCGAGGTGGTCCCCGATTGGGAGCGGCTTGAACGCATAGGCGGCGATATCGATCTGGCGGCGGTGGAGAATGGCGGGCGCGTGCTTGCGTGCAGCGACATGTTTTTCGGTCACCGCCACAATTTGATCATGCCTGGCCGCGCGGCAAACATGAGTGACGGTTGGGAAACTAAACGCCGTCGCGGAACAGGGCACGACTGGACCATCATTCAGCTTGGCCGGCCGGGACGCATTCGTCGGCTGGAAGTAGACACTGCCTGGTTCAAGGGAAACTTTCCCGACAGTTGTGAACTCGAGGCGCTTCAGTCGGGAGAGTTGGCGGTGGCGCCGGCAGATTTGTCCGGCGAGTGGCAAAGCGTTTTGCCGCGTACGAAGCTGCAGGCCCACACGCGACATTTTTTTGAGAGTGAGCTTCTCGATGCCGGCATTGTTTCTCACGTGCGCTTCAATATTTTTCCCGACGGCGGCGTGAGCCGCTTACGCATCTACGGCCGACTCGCGTGACCTGGGAGCGCAATCGCTGGGAGCGCAGGCATCCTGCCTGCAACGCGCCGCAGGGCGCGAAAAGTTTTCACCTTTCTTATGGAACTGAATTCCTTACCACCCAACGCTGCTGAAGCGGAGTTCCTCAAGTGCTGCGGCTCGAAGCAGTGGGCGCAACGAATGGCCGCCGCCCGTCCTTTCAGCAGTCTGTCTGAGTTGATCGAGTGCAGCAATCGCATCTGGTGGTCGCTCAGTCCTGCTGACTGGCTGGAAGCGTTCCACAGTCATCCTAAGATCGGAGAGAAGAGGGCGGCCGCAGCTGTCGCTCGGGAAGCGCAGCAATGGTCAGAAGCTGAGCAAGCGGGTGTGCGCGAGGCTACGGCGGAAACCACTGCGGCTTTAGCCGAGCTGAACGAAACTTATGAAAAGAAGTTTGGTTACATCTTCATCGTTTGCGCTACGGGAAAGGGCTCCGCAGAGATGCTTCGGATTCTGCGTGAACGCTTGCCGCATGATAAGGATGACGAGTTGCGCATCGCCGCTGCCGAACAGGCGAAGATTACAGAACTGCGCCTGAGAAAGCTTGTTGCGACCCAAGCTGTTTCGTAAGCTGGGAGCGCAGGCATCCTGCCTGTAAGCGCTGAAGGCGCGGTAGCGCTTTAGCTAAACATTACTCTAAGGAAACGGTTGTTCGCGCTTCGCGCTCATTGCAGGCAGGATGCCTGCGCTCCCAGCCCTGCGCCCCGAGCGCACTCCAAAAGATGATGTTGGCGGGACGTTTGCTCCGGAAAAATTTTCTTGTTGACCTCCAAATCAGACTGTAGACTCCAGACTCGTAATGAGCACCATCTCCACCCACATCCTCGACGTATCTCGCGGCGCGCCCGCCGGTGGCGTCGCAGTGCATCTTGATCTTCAGAATACTGACGAAACCTGGACGGAGTTGAGCCATGCGTGGACCGATGAAGACGGGCGGGTGAAGCCCTTCTTTCTGGTCGAAGAACCGCTTCAGGGAGGCATCTACCGGCTCGTCTTCGATACCGAACACTACTTCTCAGAACTGGGCGTCGAATTCTTTTATCCGCAGGTGACGATCGTCTTTAAAGTTGCCGATGCGGCCCAGCACTATCACGTACCGCTGCTAATCAGTCCCTATGGCTATTCCACCTATCGTGGCAGTTAATACCGCCGCGGTCGCCGTGATAAGAAGAAGGCGCCGCGGCAGCGGCGATTAAGAAGGTAGCCAGACGTGAAACGTCTGGATCACATTCGTTCGTTGACAGCGCGTTGAAGACGCGCGAAGAAAATGTCTCGGCGCACCTTCAGTGCGCAGATCTTTCAACTCCGAGGATCCAGACGTTTCACGTCTGGCTACCCTCTTATCGCCGCTTCGCGGCCGACAAACGCAAGCCTTTATTTATCGACACAACATGACTCTCAATCCAACTCTAAGCGAATGGCTCAACCTGATCTTCCGTTGGGTACACGTCTTTGCCGGCATCATGTGGGTAGGCACCACTTACTATTTCACCTGGCTGGATGCGCGTCTGACGGAAGAAGAAAAGGCAGTTGCCAACACCGGAACGCCCGCGCAGATCTGGATGGTCCACAGCGGCGGTTTTTACGTCGTGGAAAAACGCAAAGTCCCGGACCTGGTTTCCCGCACGCTTCATTGGTTTCGCTGGGAAGCAGGCACCACCTGGCTAAGCGGCTTTGCGCTGTTAGTGCTTGTCTATTATATCGGCGGTGGGGCGCTGGTCGACGCGGACGTACGAGACATCAGTGTTACTACAGCGGTTTTGATTGGACTGGGCGTGCTGGTGATCGGTTGGATTGTTTACGATCTGATGATGCTATCGCCACTCGGTAAAAACGAACTTGCGTTCGCGGTCATTGCTTACCTGCTTGTCGTTGGCCTCGCCTACGGATTAACGCGTACCTTCAGCGGGCGCGCGGCGTACATCCACGTGGGTGCGATGTTTGGCACCATCATGGCCGCCAATGTCTGGATGCGCATCCTCCCGGCGCAAAAGAAAATGATCGCGGCAATCAACGAAGGACGAAAACCCGACGATGCCCTGAGCGCGCAGGCGAAGTTTCGATCCAAACAAAATACGTTCATGGCCGTGCCGGTGGTGTTCATCATGATCAGCAACCACTTTCCCGGAGTTACTTACGGCGATCGTTACAACTGGGCCGTGCTCGCGGTGCTGATTCTGCTCGGGTGGGGCGCGGCGAAGTTTATTCGGCGAGCGTAGCACTGACAAGAACCCGCCGGCATGACCTCGGAGACCTAAAGACATAAGAATGCCTGTCTTACCTACTTCGCGAGTGGAAATATTGGCTCGATATCCACGGGCACGTCGTTCAACCGGTCCAGCGCGCCCTTCATCGCCGGCCGAATCAGCGAATACTTGTCCAGCATTGCTTTTGCCGTGTCGTAAGATCCTTCTGCTTCAAGCGTCAGCAGATCGTGCGTCAGCTTGCGCACTGCCTCTCTTATTTTCCCATCGTCGATACTGAATTTGCCGGTACGTTCGTCAAACTTGATCGCGCCTTCGTCCGTGAAGTAGTTGAACTGCATGGCCACGCCGCGCGCGTGCGACTCCGTCAGGCCAAACCTGACTGAGCGAAACATGCTCGCGAGGTAGGTGGTGTAAAGCGTGCGCTGCATTTGTTTGCCGATCACGCCCTTGTCGATTAGATACTGCAAGGCCCAGAGCCCGGTAACGTCGGCTTTGGCTTCTTCAATCGACGAATAGAGTTCCTTAAGTTGCAAGCGCACCGTCGTCGGCTGGCCACCGACAGTAATGTTGTGTGGCCCAAGTCCGTGCATCAACTCGTGCATCAGGATGTGGGTGAAAAACGAATCGAACGCGACGGCGCGCTGTTGCGCCGGCGACAAAACTGTACGACTGATCGGAATCAGGACCTTGTTGAACTTGGCATCCTGAACGTTCTTCAACATGATTCGCGCTGAACCCTTTTCCTTAACCACTCTTTCGTCGTTGGGAAGATTGAACGCCGCCGTCTGTACGCCATTGTTACCCTCGCCCGAAGCGAAAACTTCATTCACCACGCGCATCGGCGACGATGCACCCAGTTGCGGATTGCGGTAACGCGCTTCCATGGGCAGATTGTTTTCCAACTCTTGCAGGTGCTGGCTGAACTTCTCGAGCTTCGCGCTCTCGGCCGCGTCCGTCAGGGTGACATAGGCTTCGAACGCCGCCTTGTATCCGAACAACTCGTCTTCATAAGTTTCGTATGGGCCAATGGTGAGATCGATTGGCGCTTTGAGATCCATCCAGGCGACGTCGCTGGCGTAGTAATCGTTTGAAGCAAAGGCGTCGGCGCGTTTGCTCAGGAAATCTTTCAAGGTCGCGTTAGTTGTCAGGGCCGCGGCTTCGCGCAGCAACTTCGCTGCCGGCTCGAGGAACTCACGATAGGCTTCGCTGTAAGGCACACTCATCAACTTGCCGTTTGGGTCGCGACGAATCGCATAGAAGTAGCCAGTGGCTTTCTCTTTTTCAGCGGCCGGCAAGGCGTTGGCCCAGGTGTTGAATTCGTTTTTGGTGATATCGTCGGTATAGAAATTCGCCTGGGGCGGTTTTTCGCGCGGTACGCCTTCAATGAAAGGCTCGTTGTTATCAAGACGCGACCAGGGGCCATCGTTGATCAGGAAATAGTGCAGTCGCTGGCGACCGGCGGGGCTGGTGTCAGCTTGTAGTTTTTGGTAGAGCGCATCGTTGCCGCTCCAGACCTGACGCAAAAACAGCGGGTCGAGGAGTTTTGCCGCAGCGATTATCTTGCCCAGCGCTTTTCGATCGCCCGGTGATAGAGCTGCGGTATTGGCAGTCAACACCGTCGGGGCGAACCGCGCAATCTTCTTTGCGAGTTCGGGGTCTCCCGCCGCTGCTTTGTTTCCCCGTCGCTGCATTCCGGAAGTATTAGCCATCAATAGCGTTGATAAAAGTATTAAACTGACAAGAATTCTCATTTAGGCCTCCAGCGTGTTTCGGACAACCGCGAAGCGGTTATGTAACTTAGCCCAGGGTTGCCGCGTTGCGCGGCTACCCTGGGGATCAAGTTGTAAGAACCATCAACCCCAACGGGGTTGAGCATCCAATCGAATATCAATCGAGGGCCGAGCGTCGAAAACTGATACAACCCGGTTGGGGTTGGTATCAGAGGATTTTCTTTACCCAGGGTAGCCGCGCAACGCAGCAAGCCTGGGCTAAATTACATAACCGCTTCGTGGTACGAGGACGCAACTTTACAGACTTTGCCGGTTGTTCAGGATCTTCACAAACGAACCCGATCGCAGTTCTGCGATCGTAAGTCCTGACAGTCGCGTTGCTTCTTCTTCCGTCAACGCGCCGCAATTAATCGCGCGCAGAAAATAGTTCAGCAATCCCTGGCCGGTAGCGGCATCGTCAAAAACGTCGCCCACCAACGTGGCCTTCGCAGCCTTCTCCACAAAATTTTTCAAACGCTCCGACGCCGCGTCCAGGCTCTCGAGGAAGAACGCGTAGACGGCCGCGTAACGAGTTGGCAGTTGGGCCGGGTGCAAGTCCCAGCCCTGATAAAACGCGCCTTCCAGCGAATGCTGGACGTGATCGTAGTGAAGCTTCCAGGCCCGGTGAACTACGGAGCGATTCTCCGCGATTTGCTCAGGCGTGAGCGCTGGCCCGCCTTCGCTGAATTTATGCGGCGCCACGGGCATGATGTTCGTGGCGCCGTCCGAGAGCCAAACGCCGGTGCCGGCAAACGAAACCTGCATCATGTGTTTAGCGAAATCACAAGCCGGATGCATCATGTGTTGGTGCGCGGCGGTGATGCTGCAGCTCGCGGTGTAATCGTAGGTGCCGAAGTGTGCGGCTACGCAGCGGCCGCGCGCGGCTGCCAGCAATTGCGGTAGATTGATCTCGCCGCGCGAATTGATGATCGACTGCGTCGTTTCAATCATCATCTCCAGTTTGAGCGAACCCGCTGCCAGGCCAGTCTTGTTTTCGAGCAACTCGAAGAGATCGGCGAGCGCCGCCACCTGCTCCGGAATCGTGATCTTCGGTTGAGTTACTACAAAATTCTCGGGCAGCTGGCCGCCTGACTGCTCAACGAGCGTGGAAACAAAAATGTCGAGCGTGCGCATGCTGCGCGCGCGCAATTCCTCGGTGAACGGCTTTATGCGAATGCCGATGAACGGCGGCAACGTCCCGGCCTTCATTCCTTCGGCGACTTCGTTAGCGGCTGAAGCGGCATGCCCGTCCTCTTCTTCGTCGGGCCGATTGCCATAGCCGTCTTCGAAGTCGATGCGAAAATCCTCGACCGGCTCCCGTCGCAGTTTTTCATTGACGCGATTGTAGATTGCATGGGCCAGCCAGGCTGCTTTGTTGTCGTGTCGGACAAGCTCGCGATCCG
>Ga0070669_100000619_pt1 | contig 26250 bp, 26 predicted proteins | sample KBSS53metaG_FD_64680 | JGI IMG/M metagenome (GOLD analysis project Ga0070669, IMG submission 64680) | Switchgrass rhizosphere microbial communities from Kellogg Biological Station, Michigan, USA - KBS S5-3 metaG | ecosystem: Host-associated > Plants > Roots > Rhizosphere > Soil ...
GAGAGCAGGACGTTCTCCGGCTTGATGTCGCGGTGCACGATCCCTTGCGCGTGCGCGTACGCGAGCGCGCGTGCGACGTCGCGCAGGACGCTCAGCGCCTCGCTGACTGGCACGACACCGTGCTGCATTCGCGCCCGCAGCGACAGCCCGTCGACAAATGGCATCGTGTAGTACGGCTTCCCGTCTGCGATCCCCGCCGACAGCACCGGAACGATGTTCGCCTGCTGCAGTCGTGCCGCGAGCTTCACCTCGCGCGCGAATCGCTCGGCGCTCAAGCCCTCGGCCAACTCGGCCGCGACGATCTTCACGACCACCTTGCGCCCGAGCGCGCCCTCGTCGGCGACGAACACGCGCGACATGCCGCCGCCGCCGAGCTCGCGCTCGAGCGTATAGGCAGCGCCGAGCGCCGTCTGAAGCTTCAGCTGGTCGAGATCGGACACGAGGGGTGGGCGGGAAGGGCCGCGAAGTGCCGCCAAGGTATTGTCCCGAGGTGTCGGCGGGCTAGTGCGCGTGCGTCGTGACCGCACGCCCGAGCGTCGTCTACGACGCCGTCGACTCGGCGTACAGCGACAGCTGTCGCACCAGCGGCCCGAGCGTCGGATGCGGTAGCAGCGCCTCCAGCTCCCGGTCGACGTAGATCGAGAGCGTCGTCGGCCCCGTGCCCGCCTCGATGTTGAGGCGGATCGCCGCGGCGATGGCGTTCTCGTCGCCATCCAGCAGCGCGGGGCCGAGCCACGCGCTCTCGCCGATGTACTCGGTGGCGGCCCGCGTCCGGAGGCTCGCGACGATCAGGCGCGCCTCCGCGACGCGTCCGAGGCGCATCAGCGCGCGATGCCGGAACGAGACCATGAGCGCGCCACCGCGACTGAGGTCGACGGCGCGATCGAACCGGTGCAGCGATTCCTCGAACTCGCCCATGCGATCGAGCGACATCCCCGACTGCCACAGGCACAACACGGAATTCGGATCCAGTGCCAGCCCCTCGTCGTAGAGACGCAGCGCCTCCTCGTGGTCGCCGGTGACGTAGTAGCTCATCCCCGCAATGCCGCGCACGAACGGCGACAGCGGGTCGCGCGCGACGGCCCGCGCCGCCCAGCGCGTGCGCTCGGTTCGGTCGCCGAGCAGGCCGTGCAGGTAGGCCATGTAGACGTTGGCGAGCGCGTCGTCCGGATCGCGTCGCAGCGACTCCTCGAGGTCCTCGCGCGCCGACCGCCAGTCCGCGCGGAGGTAGAGCCTGAGCTGCGCGCGCAGCAATGGCGCGGCGGCGAGATCCGGCTTCAGCGCGACCGCGCGCTCGATCGCCGCTTCGGCCTGGGTGCGCGCTTCGCGCGGCGGGATCGCCTGATACACGCCGAGCCCCACGTACGCTTCCGCGACGCCGAGATGCGCGCGCGCGTAGGCGCCGTCGAGCGCGATCGCCTCCTGGAAGAAGTCGAGCGCACGGCGCATCGACGGCGGCGTGCGCTGCTGCACGGCCTCCCGGCCGCGCAGATACAGCTCGTACGCCTCGAGGTCGTCGGTCGGCCGGCCGACGAGCGGCGCCGCCTCCTTCAGCCCGAGCGTCAGCTGCAGGCAATCGACGATGCAGGACGCGATCTCGTCCTGGATGGCGAAGATGTCGTCGAGCTCACGGTCGAACCGTCTACTCCACATTTGGAAACCGTCGTGCGCGTTCATGAGCTGCGCCGTCACCCGGATGCGATTGCCCGCGCGCCGAACGCTCCCCTGCAGCACGGTGCCCACACCGAGCGTGTGGCCGATCGTGCCGAGCGCCTCGTTCTTCCCCTTGTAGGAGAACGACGACGCGCGCGCCGCGACGCGCAGGCCAGCCACCTGGGTCAGCGCGTTGAGGATGTCGTCGGTGATCCCGTCGCTGAAGTACTCGTTGTCCGTATCGCCGCTCATGTTCGCGAACGGCAGCACGGCGATCGTTGCCATCGCGGGCGCGGCGGGGGGTGTGACGAGCCTCGGCGCCGGCGCGCGAATCGGCCCATCGAGCGCCGCCACGACGTCCGACGCGCTGCCCGGTCGGTCGTGAGGATCCTTGCCGAGGCACTGCATCACGATGCTCTCCACGGCCGGTGTCGCTTCGGCGGTGAGCGTCGCGAGCGGCACCGGCTGCTCCGTCAGGTGTGCGACGATCAGCGCCTGCGCCGTGCGACGTTCGGCGAACGGGTGACGGCCCGCGAGCAGCTCGTACGCCATCACGCCGAACGCGTACAGGTCGGCGCGGAAGTCGACGTCGGGATCGCCCGCCGCCTGCTCGGGCGCCATGTACGCCGGCGTGCCGATCTGCGTGCCGAGCTGGGTGATTGTCGTGCCTCCCGCGACCGAGGCGGCGGCGCTGATCGCGCGCGCGATGCCGAAGTCCGTCACGACCGCCGTGCCCTCGCTCAGCAGCACGTTCTCCGGCTTGATGTCGCGGTGCACGATTCCCTGCCGGTGCGCGTACGCGAGCGCCTTGGCCACGTCGCGGAGGATCGCCTGCGCCTCGTGCGCCGGCAGTGGGCCCGCCTGCAGGCGGTCGCGCAGGGACGCGCCGGACACGAACGGCATCGTGTAGTACGGCAGGCCATTCACCTCGCCAGCCGTGAGTAGGGGCACGATGTGCGGATGCTGCAGGCGTGCGGCGAGCCGTATCTCTCGCTCGAAGCGCTCGGCCGACACGCCGGCACCGAGCTCGGGGGAGAGCAGCTTGACGACGACCTGTCGCCCCAGGCGCACATCTTCGGCCAGAAAGACGCGCGACATTCCCCCGCCGCCCAACTCACGCGTCACCGTGTATGCGGTGCCGAGCGTTGATTGGAGCTGCTCGGCGAGCGAATCGGACACGAGGCGCAGAGGAGAAGGGGCGAGCGCGTGGAGGGGGTGAGAACGTACGGCGTGGCGTCTGCGCTGTAAACGCGCGCGCGGAGCGATGGAGCCGATGCTACGGGGTGGCGCGTGCCGTCGATTCGCGCGACGCCCACGCTGGCGCGACCGCCTCGCGTAGCGCGTCGAGCGATGGAAAGACCGCGGCCAGCCGCGACACGAGGTCTTCCGGTGGCACGACGAGGTCAGGGACGACGACGACGTGCATCCCGGCCGCGAGGGCCGCCTGCGTTCCCGCTGGCGAGTCCTCCACCGCGACCGCCGTTGCCGGGGCGACGCCGAGGCGGCGCGCGGCTTCGAGGTAGAGATCGGGGTAGGGTTTGCCATGCGCCACGTCGGCGCGCGTCGCGACGGCGGCGAAGAGATGCAGCACATCGCCCAGCCGCTCCTGCACGGCCGCGGGCCCGCTCGAGGTCGCGAGTCCGAGCGGGATGCCGAGAGCGGAGACGCACTCGAGCCAGTCGCGTGCGCCGGGCCGGAGCGTGATCCCTTCGCACGCGACGAGGTCGCACATGCCGCGATGACACAGAGCACGGAAGCGAGGGACGTCGAACGCCTCGCCGAAATAGTGGCGGAGCAGGGCATCGTTGCGGTCGCCGGAGTGTCCGACGAACGTTGCGAAGCGTTCGTCGGACAACTCGATGCCGAGCTCCTGCGCGGCGAGCTGCCATACGCGCCGCTCCATTCGCTCGCTGTCGACGAGAAGCCCGTCCATGTCGCAGACGACCGCGGACGGCCGTCGAGAGATGTTGTTCAATGTCCGTCCGCTAGTAATCGTAAATGTGCTCGACCTGGAACTGTCCACCGGTACGAAGCCCGTGCAGTGCATCCAGCAGGTCGCGGGCTTGCACGCGCAGCAGGATGCGCGTCCGCGATGGATCGTCCGGCATCCGGTACGCCACGACGACCGACGTCCGTGCCGGCGTGCGCCACGCGTTCGGAGCCGTCCCCGCGATCGTCACCACGTCCGACCCGTTGATCTCGGCGATGCGCACGCAGTCCGCGTGGTCGGAGAGCGCCAGCAGCGCATCGCGGTAGGGGTCGTAGCGCCCCACCGTCAGCAGCTCATAGCCGCGGTCGAGGTCCCGCGCGCGGGTGAAGTGCGCGTTGCCGCCCAGTGATGCGTCGAGCGGCTCGCTCCAGCCGACGGCGACGACGTGCCGGGTCAGCTCGTCCGGCGCATACCCCGCCGCCGTCCCCGCACCGATGATCGACGCGTACGCCGCCTTCACCAGATACTCCGCGCTCAACGCGAAACGGCGCTCCCACTTGCGCAGGAAGCCCGGCCCCGTGAGCGGCACGTCGCTCCACAGCCCCTCGAAGGCGTGCATGAACGGGAACTCGTACCAGCCCTTGGTGGCGATGAGCTTCGCGTAGTCGCGCGCCACCTTCGCCGCGTAGCGCTCCTCCGCGGTGCCGCCGGCGGGCATGTTCCACTCGGTCAGGCGGCCGATCGTGTTCTCGTACAGCCCCTTGAGCCCGTACTCGATCGCCGTGCTCACGCCGATCACGTTGAGCATCACGTGCGTGCCCATGTCGACGCCGTAGCGGTCCTTCGCCGCCTCGTACGTGCCGGCGTACGACCGCCAGAACGTCCCCACCGAGCCGACGTACGGGAAGGCGCTCGGCCGCTTCGCCTGCTCCAGCCACCGCGCATAGGCTTCGCTGCCGTACACCAGATCCCACTCCGGATGCGTGAGGTACTCGCTCGCTTCCTTTCGCGAGTAGCCCTTCACGCTGTCCAGCGCGATCCGCACCTCGGCGGGAAGGTTCGCCGCGAGGTGCCGAGCGGTCATCGCCGGCATCGTCCCATCGCCGGCGGGACGGTAGAGGTCCCACAGCGCGTTGGTGAACTTCCCCGTCGAATCGACCTGCTGCTTCAGCGCGAACAGCTCGGCCGAGCGCGGATACGCGGCGGCGAACTGCGCCCGGGTCGCGACCGGCTGGTAGGGCAGGTAGTAGCGTCCGCCGCTCGCGATCGCCGCGTCGATCAGCTGGCGTGTCCAGCGCGCCACCTCGCGCCGCGACTCTGGGTCGGTGCGCTGCTTGTAGTACAGCACGTACGCGAACACCTCGTTCGGCGCCCAGGCGAGATATGTCCCGGGGTCGGGCAGGGCGTGGCGGATCGAGACGTTCACCGCGTTCACCTCGTGCTCCTGCAGCACGCGACGCATCCGCGGCACGAACACCCCGATGCTGTCGACGGGGACGAAGTACTCCTGCAGCACGTACGTGTCTCGCGCCCGCGACCTCGGCTCGAGCTCGCTCACGTCGTAGCTCGCCTCGTAGTTCCGCCACTCCACCGGGTTGCCGCGGAAGATCACCGGGTCGATGAGATGCTCGCGCATCCATTTCCCCTTCGGCCAGTCGGTGATCATCTCGTACGCCGTGCGGTGGCTCCACGCGTGCTGGTCGGCGGGCAGCATCCGCTCGGGGATCGTCACCGGCAGCGTCGTCTTCCGATACGAGACGGCGTGCAGCGTCTCGTAGGCCGGCGGATAGATGTCGGCGTTGTGGAAGACGACGGTGGAGTCGTCCCGCACGTTCTTCCGGAAGAAGTCGAGGTACGACGCGACCGGGAGCGTCTCGTCGTCGCGCCGCACGTGCGTGTTCTGCGCGACGTCGAGCGTCACCTGCGCGATGACGCCGAGCGCGCCGTAGCCGCCGACCGCCCCGTAGAACAGCTCCGGCCGGAAGTGCGGGCTGGCGCTCACGACGCTCCCGTCCGCGAGGACCAGCGTGACGTCGCGCACCGAGCGCACCAGGGGTCCCTGGCCGATGTACCGGCCGTGCGCGTTCACCGACAGCGCTCCGCCGACGGTGAACGTGTTGTAGGTCTGCATGATCTTCACGGCGAGGCCGACCTTGTCGAGCGCCTCCTGCACCTCGCGCCAGCGCGTCCCCGAGCGCACGGTGATCGTCTTCGCCGCCGTGTCGAGCGCGACGACGCCGCGGAACTGCCGCATGTCGAGCTGGGTGCCGTCGGGGGTCGCCGTCTGGCCGCCCATGCTGTAGCGCCCACCCCCGATCGAGATCGGGCCCGGCGTCGCCTTCACCGCGTTCACGATGTCCTGGATCGTGCGGGGCGTCACCACGCGGGACATCGTCACCGGGTGGAGCCGTGTCACCTCGTCGATCCGGACGCTGGAGTCGGGCATCGCGCCCACCTGGACGGGCGGCGTACGCCAGCAGGCGATCGCGCTCACGGCCACGCCGAACAGAAGCAACCCGACGATCACCAGGGCGACCCGCTTCCCGAGTCGCGCCGCGCGCCGTACCATCGTCGGGCGTGGAGTTGGCCTTGGCAGGTTCGCCGTCGAGCGTCGCTGTTTCTTCCGGGAGCTCCTCAATGCCATCTGATAGAACCGTTCGGGTCGGGGCCTTCGTGTTCTCGATCTTCTTCGCCATCGTCGTTGCGCTCGGCTACATGCCTGGCATCAACGGGCAACCGCACGTCCATCATCCCGGGATGTCCATGGAGCCCGGCGAACATATGCTGATGGGGCTGTACAGGATCAGCCTGCTCGACGACGTGACGCACGGCCTGAGCGCCATCCTATTCCTCGTCGCCGCGCTGCACTCGGCGCGTGCCTCACGCCTCGCGCTCACCGCGTTCGGCTGGTACTACGCATACGACGCGATCATCTACCTCGTCACCGGAGTGCTGCAGTCGAAGCCGCTTGGCGAGAACATCGGTCTGAACTTACCGCACGTGATCATCAGCGGCATCATGCTCTGGCTGGCGTATCGCGGCCGCACGAACGTATCCAGCGTCGCGGGGGCCGTGGCGGCCTGACGGAGCGCGCCGCCGCGACGACCGCGCCGAGGCGATCGGCCATGAGATCGGGGTCCCGCGTCCTGTTCTTTTCGACACTGCCCGTCGTGGGCCTGCTCATCATCGCGGGACTCCACGGACTGGCGCGTGCGCGCACGTTCCAGCTGTTCGGCACCCTCGTCGCGGAGACGAAGCCGCGCGAGCGCATCGTCGCGCTCACGCTGGACGACGGACCCGTCGACACGGTCGTCGACGCGATCATCGGCGTGCTCCGGGCGCACGACGCGCATGCGACCTTCTTCCTCATCGGCGGGGAGCTGGCGAAGGCGCGCGAGGCGGGCGCGAAGCTCGTCGCAGCGGGACACGAGCTCGGCAACCACTCGTACACGCATCGCCACATGGTGCTCGTCAGCCCGGAGTTCGTGCGCGACGAAGTGCAGCGCACCGACTCTCTGCTGCGTGCGGCCGGCGAGCGCGGGCCGATCTGGTTCCGTCCCCCCTATTCCTACAAGTTCGTCGTCCTCCCACGGTACCTCGCGTCGACCGGGCGCACGACGGTGATGTGGAGCATCGAGCCCGATTCGCACGACGAGGTGGCGGAGACGCCGGAGGGTATCGTGCGGCACGTGCTCGACCGCGTGCGCCCCGGCTCGATCATCATCCTGCACCCATGGTACCCGAGCCGGCGCACGTCGCGCGCGGCGATCGGCCCGCTCGTCGACAGCCTGCACGCGCGTGGCTATCGCGTCGAGACGGTGGGGAAGCTGCTCGGTGCGCCGCGCGCCACGGAGGCGCCGCACTGATGGCCGTCAGCGCCGGGTACCAGACCTTCGTGCTCGATCAGCTGCGGCGCGTGCTCCCCGGCGTGCGCGCGAAGCGCATGTTCGGTGGTGTCGGTCTCTACACCGACGAGCTGTTCTTCGCCCTGATCGACGACGACGCGCTGTACCTCAAGGTGGACGACGAGACGCGTCCCGACTTCGAGAGGCGCGGCCTGCGGCCATTCCAGCCCTTCGGTGAGGGCAGCGCACCGATGCAGTACTACCAGCTGCCCGAGGACCTGCTCGAGGACCCCGAGGCGCTGCGGCCATGGGCTGAGGGCGCCGTCGCCGTCGCACGGCGCGCGAAGCAGAAGAAGGGGGGCGGCAGGAAGAAGCGCTGACGCCGCAACGATCGGCCCGCGTGGGCCGGTTCACATCGCCAGCGCGCGTACCACCGCTCGTGCGGCACGCTCGCCGCTCGCCAGCGCAGCCTCCACCGTCCCACCGCTCTCCGCATCTGTCGCCTCGCCCGCGACGAACACCCGTCCGGCGATCGAGCGCGCGAGGGTGCGCGGCGCGGACACGCCGCCGACGCCGACGTAGCTGTAGGCGCCTCGCACCAGCGGATCGCTCGACCAGTCGTGCCAGTGGATCGACTCCACCACCGATTCGGCGCGCGAACGCCGCATCCGGAACACGTGCGCGAGCTCGGCCAGCGCGACGTCCTCGATCGTGCCACTCTGCGTGAGCTGCTGCGCCGCCGGGCCACCCGCCCACCCGACGAGCACCGGCGCCTGCACCGGATGCTGCGTCCACCACACCGTCAGGGGCCGGCGCGGGGCGTGCACGAATGCGAGCTCACGCGTCTTCTCTTCCCAGAACCGCTCGCGCACCACGACGCACAGCCGCGCGACGTGTCCCATCACGAGCCGATTCGCCGCGTTGCGCAGCGCCGGGATCTCGGGCTCGATGCGCAGCGAGCCGTCCTGCAGCAGCGGAAGGGGCAGGGCGACGACGACGGCGCGCGCCGAGTGGGTCGTGCCGGTCGCGTCCACCACTCGGACTCCCGCGTCGCTCCACTCGATGCGCTGCGCCCTGCAGTTGAGCCGCACGAAGCTCGCGACCTCGCGATCGAGATGCACGACGAGCGCGGCGTAGCCGTTCACGACGCGGCGTGCCGTCGCCGCGCCCTCCGTCGGGTTGCCCTGTTCGGCGAGCGATCGCTCGCTGATGAGCGTCGGGTCCGCGCCGTCGAAGCCCTGAATGAACGCGTCGGCGAGCTCGCGGTCGCGCGCCAGACGCGCGCCGCCGGGACGCGTGTCGAGAAAGTCCTGGAACGAGCGATCGGTCTTGCGCTGCTTGCTCATGAGGGCGAAGACGCGCGCCATCCGCTTCCAGATCGGGCCCTGCGGCGACAGCTCGCCGTCGTCCGACCGCACGTGCTCGCCGCTCACCGGCACCGTTGCGAGCCGAGCCTCGTCGAGCAGTCGCGTCGTCGTCGGTGCGTCGCCGTGCACGAACTCCGCGCCGAGCTCGATCGGCACACCGGCGCGCGCCTCGAACAGCGTGAGCACGCGTCCGCCGACGCGGTGGCTGCCCTCGAGCACGATCACTCGTTTGCCCGCTCGCGTCAGCTCGCGTGCGGCCATCAGTCCTGCCGCGCCGGCGCCGATGACGACGACGTCGTGCATCGCCGCCGCGCCGGCGTCGCGTGCGACGCGAATCGAAGACGTCGTGCGTTCCATTCGGGATAGGGTAGTCGATCGGTGACGTGTCTACCACACGAACCGCGGTCGGCAGCGCGCACGATGAGCGCGCGTGACGGACGCGAGCATTTTACCGCGACGAAAGAGACTCATGTTGTATCTGCTGAACCAGCGTCACGACGACGATCACGACGATCATGGCGGGCTCCACCGCGATCTGACCGCGACCGGCTCGGCGATGGGACGGCGCGAGGTGCTGCGCCGCTTCGCTTTCGGCACCGGTGCGTTGGCCCTGCTCGGCTGCGGCGACGCCGGCACCGGAATGACCGCTGGAGCCGACACGACGATCGACACCGGCACCGGTGCGTCGAGCAACTCGTCCTGCAGCAGGATCCCCTCGGAGACGGCCGGTCCGTTTCCCGGCGACGGCTCCAACGGTGCGAACGTGCTCAACCAGACGGGCGTCGTGCGCAGCGACATCCGCTCGAGCTTCGCTGGCCTCTCCGGTTCGGCGGCGGGCGTGCCGCTGTCGATCAGGCTCACGCTCGTGTCCGCGTCGACGTGCGCCGTGCTCGCCGGTCGCGCCGTGTACCTGTGGCACTGCGACGCGCTCGGCCGCTACTCGCTCTACACGAGTGGCGTGACGAACCAGAATTATCTGCGCGGCGTCCAGGAGGCCGACGCCAACGGAGTCGTCACCTTCACCTCGATCTATCCGGGGTGCTACTCCGGCCGGTGGCCGCACATCCACTTCGAGGTGTACGCGACCCTCGCGTCGTCCACCAGCGTGTCGAACAAGATCGCGACGTCGCAGATCGCGCTTCCCAAGGCGGCGAACGATCTCGTGTATGCCCAGAGCGGCTACGGCAGCAGCGCGTCCAACGCCTCGCAGATCACGCTCGCCTCGGACGGCGTCTTCAGCGACGGCGCGTCGCTCGAACTCGCGACGGTGACGGGAAGCGTGTCGAGCGGCTTCGTCGCTTCGTTGACGGTGGCGGTCTAGCGCGTCAGCGCGCGCTCGGGCCGGCGACGCCGCCGGCCACCACCTCACTCGAACCGCCCGGTGGGCTCCTCGCCTCGCCGGGCGGTTCGCACGCGCGGGGCCTCTTGACGGCGCGTCCAGGATACTAGACAATACGTCCATCATGACGGACACCGCCGCCGACCTCAATGGACGCATCGCCGAGCGCGTGCGCGAGCTTCGCGCCACCCGCGGGCTCTCGCTCGACGCGCTCGCCACGCGAAGCGGCGTCAGTCGCTCGATGATCTCGCTCGTCGAGCGCGGCGAGAGCAGCCCCACCGCCGTCGTGCTCGAGAAGCTCGCGACGGGACTCGGCGTGACCATGGCGGCGATGTTCGATGCGCCCAGCACGGCCGGCGCGCCCGGTGGCCCGATCGCGCGGCGCGCGGACCAGCCGCTCTGGCGCGACCCGGGCTCCGGCTACCTCCGGCGCAACGTGTCCCCGCCGGGCGCTCCGCAGCCGATGCAGATCGTCGAGGTCGAGTTCCCGCCCAGGGCGCGCGTCGCGTTCGAGACCGGCGCGCGCGACGTGCGCATCCAGCAGCAGGTGTGGGTGCTCGAGGGCACGATCGACGTCACCGTCGGCGCGGAGCGCCATCGGCTTCGCGACGGCGACTGCCTCGCGATGCAGCTCGATCGCCCGACGATGTTCCACAACCCGACGCGGAAACCGGCGCGCTACGCGGTGGTGATCGCGTCCGATCCCACGAGACGATGATCGACGCTCCCTGGACGCTGCGCCGCGTGGACGCCGTGAGCGACGACGAGATCGCCGGCCTCTCGCGCGTGTTGATCGACTGCGTGGAGGGCGGCTCGTCGGTGAGCTTCATGCATCCGCTCACACCCGAGCGCGCCGACGCCTTCTGGCGTCAGGTCGCCGACGACGTCGCCGCCGGCGCGCGCGCGCTGCTGGTCGCCGAGGACGACGCGGGCATCTGCGGCACCGTGCAGCTCGTGCTCGCCATGCCGGAGAATCAGCCGCATCGCGCCGATCTGGTGAAGATGCTGGTCCACCGCCGCGCGCGCCGGCGCGGGCTCGGCGCCGCACTGATGCGAGCCGCCGAGTCGATGGCGCTGGACTGCGGTCGCAACCTCCTCGTCCTCGACGCCGTCACCGGCGACGCGGGCGAGCGGCTCTACACGAGACTCGGTTGGACCCGTGTCGGCGTCATCCCGCGCTACGCCCTGATGCCGGACGGTGCCTTCTGCTCGACGACGTACTTCTATCGCGACCTGGCCTGAGTGTGGGCGCTCGACGGATCGCGAGGTCGTCCCGAGCTCCGCGAGGTGATCGCTGGCACTGGCAGGTCGCCGGGCTCGCGACGAGCTTGAGTCCGATGCGGACGGCAATGACATCGAGCTCATCGAACACCCTGATCGCGTGACGGTAAGGTGAGTGCAGTTGGCTAGCGGGCGACTTCTCGCGGCGTCGGTCCTCCTGATCGTGGGGCCGGTGCTCGTCGCCTGCGCACGCAACGCCGAGGTGTCACGCGCGGAGCTCACCGGTTGGGAGTCGCGCTACGTGCCCGCCGCGGCGTGTCGGCCGACCGTTCGGCTCGGCGCCGTCCGTGGCGACGACGCGGACCGCGGCACGCTCGTCGTCCGGCTCACGAGCGTCGACTCGCAGGTGCTGGTCGGTCACACCCAGCTCGTCGTCGCCCCCCTCGCGCCGCTCGACACGCTGGCCCAGCCCGTCGTGCGGCTCGAGGACGCGAGCGGCCGGCCGGCACCGCTCGAGGCGTCGCTCCGGCCCGGCCGCTATCTGCTCGAATCGCGGGCGTTCGGCTTCGACGGCCGCTCCGACACCGTCGTCGTTCGCCCCGGCGCGGGCGACACCGTCACGATCGCGCTCGAGGAGTACGACGACGCGCTGCGCAACCGGCACAACTGTCGTCCGCGTGGCTTCCGGCGCGCCGGCGAGCGCGCCTGCGTCACCGATCGGATCACCACCGTGCTCGTGCTCGACCGCGCGCGCGACATGGCGAGTCCGCGATTCCGGTTCGGTATCGGACTCCCCGCCGGCGACTCCACCGACGTCCGCATCGTCGACGACGAACGTGTGTGCGAGCGCGCCGGGCGGGTGTACGGGCTCGATACGGGTCCGCCGAGGCGCGTCGTCGTCGTGGATGCGGTCGGCTTCTACGTCGTCTACGATCCCGCGGAGCCCGTGACGCTCGGCGAGCTCAATCAGTGGCTCGTGATCGATCGACGGTTCCGCGTGCTCGCGCGGCTGCAGCTGTGACCAGCGCCGGCACGGCTGGCACCGTGACGCGTGCCGGCGCGCTCGGCGTGCGGACGGTCGCGCTCACCCTGCTCGCGCTCGTCGCCTTCGCGTCGAACTCGCTGCTCACGCGGCTCGCGCTCGGCAGCCGGCAGATCGACGCGGCCAGCTTCACGGCGATTCGTCTCGCGTCCGGGGCCGTCATGCTCGCGGCCATCGTGCTCGCGCAATCGCGCTCGTGGCAGGCGTTGCGCGGCAGCGGGCTCGCCGGCCCGCTCTCGCTGTTCGCCTACGCCGCGCCCTTCTCCTTCGCCTACCTGCGCATCGGCGCCGCGGTCGGCGCGCTCGTGCTGTTCGGCGTCGTGCAGCTCACGATGATCGGCTACGGCATCGCGCGCGGCGAGCGGCCGACGCCGGTGATGTGGCTCGGGCTCGCGCTCGCGGCCGGCGGCCTGCTCGTGCTCACCGTCCCCGCCGTCGCGCGCCCCGACCCGCTCGGCGTCACGCTGATGGCGGTCGCGGGCGTCGCGTGGGCGGTGTACACCCTCGTCGGACGCGGCACGTCGAACCCGATCGCCGCGAACGCCCGCAGCTTCCTCTGGAGCACCCCGCTCGCCATGCTGCTCGTCGCGCTCGGCCGCTCGCCCGTCGAGGCGACGGGACGCGGGATCATCCTCGCCCTCGTCTCGGGCGCGATCGCTTCGGGGCTCGGCTACGCCGTGTGGTACCGTGTGCTCCCCAGGCTGACCGTGACGCAGGCCGCCGTGGCGCAGCTCAGCGTCCCGGTCATCGCCGCGGCCGGTGCCGTGCTCACGCTCGGTGAGACCGTGAGCACGCGCCTCGTGCTCGCCGGCATCGCGGTCCTCAGCGGCGTCGGACTGGTGCTCTCGGCCCGCAGCCGCCGAGCTTGACGCCAGCCACGGATCACCGTTGCTTCGCACGTCGTCGCTAGAACCCTGGACCGCGCAATGCGCATCGCGCGCAGCGTAACGCGCCTCCGAAGCAGATGATCCTCGTCGTCGGCGCGACCGGAATGCTCGGCCTCGAGATCTGCCGCCGTCTGCGCGAGCAGGGCCGGCCGGTGCGCGCGCTCGTGCGCCCGGATTCGCCCAGGGAGTCACTGGTCCGCGACCTCGGCGTCGAGATTCACCACGGTGATTTGCGGGCGCCAGCCACCATCGCGCCTGCCTGCGACGGCGTCACCACCGTCGTCTCGACGGCGACGGCGATGGGCGCGAAGGACAAGGGGATCACGCTCCGCGCCGTCGACCGCGACGGTCAGCTCGCGCTCGTCGAGCTCGCGCGCCTGCGCGGCGTGAAGGCCTTCGTGTTTCTCTCGGCATCGCCGAACCTGCGTCGCTCCGCACCGCTCATTCGCTACAAGCGCGAGGTCGAGCTCGCGGTGCGTACGAGCGGCATGCGCTGGACGATCGTCCAGCCGAGCGCGTTCATGGACGTCTGGTTCTCGAAGCAGCTCGGCTGGGACCACGTGACCGGTCGCGCCATGATCTTCGGCCCCGGCACCGCGCCGCTGAGCTGGATCTGCACCGCCGACGTCGCGCTGCACGTGCGCGCCGCGATCGAGGACGAGCGTGTCGCGAACGTCGAGCTTCCCCTCGGTGGTCCCGAGAACCTGAGCACCCGCGAGGTCGTGCGGATCTTCGAGCAGGTCTCCGGACGCCCGTACTCCGTTCGGCGCGTGCCACGGCCCCTGCTCAGGGTCATGGCGCCGATCGTCGCGACGTTCGACGAGGCCGTCGGCTCGGGGATGTCGCTCGGCGCCCAGACCGCCGGCGGTGACGTGATCGACTCGCCGCTGCAGCGTGAGCTGGACCTGCCCCTCACCACGGTGCGCGACTACGCGGCGCGAGTGCTGCGCGCGTAGTCGCGACTCGGACTCAGGCCTCGATTCGTCGAGGCGTGCTCACGCCTCGATCCTGTAGATCTCGCGCTTCCCGTGATCCACGAGGTCGTGATACCCCTGCATGGCCTCTTCCATCTTCTTCATGTCCTCCGACGAGCCTGTCGGCATCGACGCCATCATCTGCTCGAAGGCGTTGAGGTCCGGCACTTCGATCTCCGACACGATCGTCCAGTACTGTTCCGCGCAGAAGTCGGTCATGATGCGCATCTTCGGCATTCCCATCTTGACGCTGAGATCGGAGATCGTCTTGAACTTGTCGACCAGCGGCCGGACCTTGCCGGGCTTGCAGTACATGATCTCGCGGATGAGGAACATGGAGGTCTCCGGATGAGGTGAGGCGCGTCGCGCGGGGGTTGGAATCTCGCGCCGCCGGAGATCACGTCAATCCGCGCTCTATCACCGTGCCAGCGGACTGCGCCGCTGGGATTTTCGAGGGGGTCAGAGTCGTTGAAGACCGCCAGCCTGACGGCCGCTTCAACGACTCTGACCCCTTGATCCGGTCTCAAACGACTCTGGCCCCTTGATCCGGTCTCGTGACCCCACTCGAGCGACCGAGGGGAATCCCCCACATCCCGTGAGCGGAACTCCCAGGGTTCGGTGAGCAGAAACCCGTAACACGTTCGGCAACCTTCCCGACGGACCGGCGCCCCGAAAAACCCGATTCTCATATCCAGATGAGAAACTGGTTTTCCCTGGAGGCCGTCGCATGCTCTCGTCAACGTCCGACTACGCGGTTCGCGCCATCCTGGTTCTCGCTCAGGCGGAACCCGGCAGCCCGATGCGCGCCGACGAGGTCGCCCGCGCGACGGGCTCTCCGGCGAACTACCTCGGAAAGACGCTCAACGCACTAGCCAAGGCGGGGATCGTCACCAGCGCGCGCGGCCCCCTTGGCGGATTCACCCTCGCCCGCCCGGCCCACGAGCTGACCCTGGCCCGCATCGTCGACTGCTTCGACGACACGCGGCCGAACCCGCGATGCCTGCTCGGTACGCGGCCGTGCGACGCACGGCACCCCTGCCGAGGTCACGAACGATGGACGGCGGTGCAGAAGGCGCGGCACGACGCGCTCGCCGGCACCACCGTCGCCGATCTCCTCGCCGCCGACTGATTCCACAGTACCTCCCTCCACTACAGGTCCGTCCCATGTCACTCCGCACGCTTCATCTCTCAGGGCACACGGTCTCTCGGACCATGCTGGCCCTCTTCTTCGCGATCCTGGCGCTGCTCTTCACCTTCTCGCTCGCCGGCTGCAACCGCGTCGCCGATGCTGCGCCCGCCGCCGATTACGCCGTCGTGCCGGTGCGCGAGCCCAGCACCGAGATCGTCGGCCAGGAAGTCGCCGTGCTCACCGAGGCGCCGAACGTTCCGCCCGCGATCACGCGGACCCACGCCACGAAGGTCATCGTCAACCTCGACGTCATCGAGAAGACGATGCGCCTCGCCGACGGCGTCGACTACACGATGTGGACGTTCGGCGGCTCCATGCCGGGCAGGTTCATCCGCGTTCGCGAGGGCGACCAGGTCGAGCTGCACCTGAAGAACGACAAGCACAGCTCGATGCCCCACAACATCGACCTGCACGCCGTGACGGGCCCGGGTGGCGGCGCCAAGAGCTCCCTCACCCTCCCCGGTGGCGAGTCGGTCTTCACCTTCGCCGCGCTCAACCCCGGCCTCTACGTCTATCACTGCGCCACGGCCCCGGTGCCGATGCACATCGCCAACGGCATGTACGGCATGATCCTCGTCGAGCCGAAGGCCGGGATGCCCAAGGTCGATCGCGAGTTCTACGTGATGCAGAGCGAGTTCTACACGCACGGCAAGTTCGGCGAGAAGGGGCTGCAGGCGCTCGACATGGAGAAGGGCGTCGACGAGCGGCCCACCTACGTCGTGTTCAACGGCGCCGTCGGCTCGCTCACGGGCGACAAGACGCTGCAGGCCAAGGTCGGCGAGCGCGTGCGGCTCTTCGTCGGCAACGGCGGCCCGAACCTCATCAGCTCGTTCCACGTCATCGGCGAGGTGTTCGACAACGTCTACACCGAGGGCGGCACCGTCGCCTCGCAGCACAACGTGCAGACGACGCTCGTCCCGGCCGGCGGCTCGGCGGTCGTGGAGTTCGGCGTCGAGAAGCCCGGTGACCTGATCCTCGTCGACCACTCGATCTTCCGCGCCTTCAACAAGGGTGCGCTCGGGATGCTGCACGTGTCGGGCGAGGACAACGCGAAGGTGTTCGCCTCGCTGAAGGGCGTCGACGGCGGCACGCACTGATCTCGATCGCCCTCTCTCCGGGACCATCGCCATGCGCTCACTGCGTCTCGCCACCCTGATCCTGCTCGCCGCCGCACCTCGGGCGACGGCGAGCGCGCGCCCGGTCGCACGACCGGATCACGCGATCCGGCGCACGGTGAGTCGCATGGCGATGATTCCCGCCGGTCACTACCGGCCGCTCTACGCCGCGCCTGGCGCGGAGCGGGTCGCCGTCGCCGCGTTCGCGCTTGATCGCGACCCGGTGACGGCGGGTGAGTTCCTCGCGTTCGTGGAGCGCCGTCCCGAATGGCGCCGCGACCGCGTGCGCCGCGTGTACGCCGACGCGCGCTACCTCGCCGACTGGCCGAGCGCGACGGACGCGGGCTCACTCGAAGCCCGGCGTCGTCCCGCGACGCAGGTCTCGTGGTTCGCGGCACGCGCGTATTGCGCGTCGCGCGGCAAGCGGCTCCCGACGGTCGACGAGTGGGAGTACGCGGCGTCCGCGAGCGAACGCTCCACGCACGCCGGCGATGACGGCGCTTTCCGCATGCGGCTCCTCGCGCTCTACACTGCCATCGGCAAGGCGGTGAACACTCCCTCGCGCGGATTCGAGAACGTGTACGGCGTCCGCGCGCTGCACGGCGTCGTCTGGGAGTGGACGCTCGACTTCAACTCCGTCGTGCTCGACGACGACTCGCGCGCCACCGGCAGCGGCGCCGACGCGCGCGACCGGCACCTCTACTGCGCCTCGGCGGCGCTCGGCGCGACGGATCCCTCCGACTATCCCGCGTTCCTGCGTCACGCCGTGCGCGCCGGACTCGGTGCACGAACCTCCACATCGGCGCTCGGCTTCCGCTGCGCTGCGAGCACGGTGATCTCATGACCCGCGTCTCTCGTACGCGCCTTGTGCTGGTCGCACTGGCAGGCCTCGCTGTCGCCGGGTGCACGACGCGCCCCGCGTCCGTCGCACGCACGCCGGAGCAGACGGCCGGCGCGAAGGCCGACGCGGATGCCTTCTCCGTCTACGACCTCGGTGGAAGCTGGCGCGACCAGTCGGGCGCCACGCGCTCCCTGGCGAGCTGGCAGGGCAAGCCCGTGCTGCTCGCGATGATCTACACGCACTGCACGGCCACCTGTCCGCTCGCCGTGTCGGAGCTGAAGCGCATCGCCACGCTCGATCCGGACGTGCGATTCGTGCTCGTGTCGCTCGATCCGGCGCGTGACGATACGAACCGGCTCGCCGACTACGCCGCCGAGCGCGGGCTCGATCCGAAGCGCTGGACGCTGCTCACCGGCTCCGACGCCGACGTGCGCGATCTCGCCGCCACGCTCGGCGTGCGCTACCGCCAGGTGACGCCCGACGATCTCTCCCACACCAATCTCATCACCCTGCTCGACCAGGAGGGACGCATCGCGCGACAGTCGTCCGGACGAATGGACGACGCGGCGATCGCCGGGCTGCATGCGATCGCCCGCTGATCGCGTCGCGCACTCCTGCGGAGCAGGGTCGACTCGCCATAGCGGACTCATGTCTCCCCGCATCCGGTCCATCTCGCGCACGCTCGCCATCGCAGCCGCGACGCTCGGCGTCGCTGCGCCGGCGTACGCGCAGAGCGCTGCGACCACGCCTCCCGCTGCGCCGGTGGCCTCCCTTCCGATCACCTTCTTCGGCGAGGTGCGTTCGCGCACCGAATGGGACGCGCCGGGCGGTGCCGCCAGCGCCGACGTGTTCACGATGCTCCGCTCGCGCTTCGGCGTCCGCGTCGATCCGACGCGCGGTCTCTCGGTCGTGCTGCAGCTGCAGGACAGTCGCGTCCTCGGCACCGACGCGAACCGGGCGACGACCGCACTGGACGTGTTCGATCTGCATCAGGGCTACCTGCAGCTCGTCGCACCCTGGCGCGGCAACGAAGTCGGCCTGCGTGCCGGCCGGCAGGAGATCGCGCTCGGCAACGAGCGGCTGGTCGGCGCGGTGAACTGGTCGAACACGGGCCGCACCTTCGATGGCGCGCGCGTATCGCTCGCGCCGTCGGGAGCGGCGGGCGCCGACCGCTGGAGCGCGACCGCGTTCGCCGCGGTGATGGAGGAGAACGGCCGGCGCTTCGGCGTGACGACGGCGACGGCCACCCCGGCGCCCGATCATCTGGTGGTCGGCGCGTACGCGAGCCGCGGTGCGCCGGGCGCGCCGGGTGCCGACCTCACGGTGCTCTACGACGGCGGCGCCCGCTACCGCTCCTACAGCGATGCGCATCGCACGACGGCGGATGCACGTCTCCGTGCACCGCTCCCCTTCGCCTTCCGCGTCGAGCTCGAGGGCGCCGTGCAGACGGGCGTGCAGGCGTTCGTCCCGGTGACCGGTTCGCCGGCGACGCAGAGCGTCCGCGCCTGGCTCGCCGCGGCGCGCATCGCGCACGCGATCGGTCGCGGCACCGCCACCGCAGGCGTCGACCTGCTCTCGGGCGACGACTCGCCCACCGATGCGCGCTACTCGGCGTTCAGCACGATGTTCGGCACCAATCACCCGTTCTACGGCCTCCTCGACGTGATCGGCGATCCCGCGACCACGACGAAGGATCGTGGGCTCCGCGACGTGTTCGTCAGTGCCGCACATCCCGTCACGTCCTGGCTCACGCCTCGCGGCGAGTTGCATCGCTTCACGCTCGCGACGGGGGCGGAGCGCCGGCTCGGCGCCGAGGCGGATCTCGTCGCGCCCTTCCGGCTCGCCGCCGGGACGACGCTCGAGCTCGGGTATGCCCTGTTCCGGGCCGGCCCCGCCGCCGCGCCCCTCGGCCTCGGCGCCGATGACGCCTACCGGAAGTGGGGCTATGTGCAGCTACGCGCCGGCTTCTGAGTCCTTCTGAGGAACTTCCCATTGCACTCGAGCGCTGACCGATCATGACCTGGTTCGCGAAAGCCTTCCTCAAGGCCAGTCTCGCCTGGCTCGCGTTCGGCGTCAGCGTCGGCGTCGCGATGGCGGCCCATCCCGTCTGGACGGTCTATCGCCTCGCGCACGTGCACACGATGCTGCTCGGCTTCGTCGCGATGATGATCTTCGGCGTCGCCTATCACGTGGTCCCGCGCTTCGTCGGCTTCCCACTCCACCGGCCCGCGCTGGCCGGCGCGCACTGGTGGCTCGCCAACGTCGGGCTGGTGCTCATGGCTGGCGGATTCGTCGCGCGCGTGCTCGCACCCACGGTCGGCACCGTCGTCCTCGCCACCGGAGGGGCGCTGTCGGCCCTCGGCGCCTACCTGTTCGTCTACCTGATGTGGCGCACGATCGATGGACCGGCACAGATGAGCGCCGCGGCGGCACGCGCGGCGCGGGCCGTCGAGCGCGGGGCCACGCGTGGCAGCCGCACGCTGACCGTGGTTGCGGTGCGGTCGGGGGCGGGGAAGGGGTAGCTTCCGCCGCGCCGCACCACGCGTCTGCCAGGCGACCGGTTGCCTGGCGCGTGCCGGCGAGCATACTGAGGCCACGGGAAACGGCCGCGACGCACCATGCCGGTGCGCGCCTGCGCCGTCGATCGCTTGCCGCCGACCATCACGCACCTCCCCCCGCGCCGGATTCGCTTCTGGCTGCCACTGCTCGCTGCCGTTGCCTGCCAGACGGCCGCGCCCAACATCGCTCCGCCGCTCAGGCCGACCGGCATCGCCGCGGACATCGCCTACCTCGCGAGCCCTGCGCTCGAGGGCAGGGCCGCTGGCACTCGAGGCAACGACAGCGCGGCAGCCTTCCTCGCGCGGCGCCACGAATCGCTCGGGTTGCCCGGCGCTTTCACCGGCGCGTGCGCGACGGAGACGTCCTGCGCCGCGTCGTATTTCCAGTATTTCAAGGGCGACGACGTCGGCGGACACAACGTCGGATCCTTCATCCGCGGCTCGGACCCGAAGCTGTATCGCGAGTTCGTCGTCGTCGGCGCGCATTACGATCACATCGGCAGGTTGTCGAGCCTCTCGCTCGATCCGGATCTCCTCTCCTCGACGCGTCCCGGGGCGGACGACAACGCGTCGGGGACCGCCGCCGTGCTCGAGCTGGCGCGCCGGCTCGCCGCCGCTCCACCGCCGCGGAGCGTGCTGCTGATTCACTTCGACGCCGAGGAAGAGGGGCTCGTCGGCTCGCGCGCCTTCGTGCAGCGCCCGCCCATTCCCGCGTCGACGATCGTGTTCATGCTCAACCTCGACATGGTCGGACGGCTGAACGGCCAGAAGCTCTTGATCGACGGATCGGCGGCCGACGCGCCGACGCGCACGCTCGCCGACAGCGTGGCCCGCGCGATCGGCGTGCCCGCGGCGCGGTCGCTTCTGTCGGCTGGTCGGTCCGATCACGCGGTATTCGGCTCGGTCGATGTGCCGGCGTTGTCACTCTCCACTGGCTTCCACTCCGACTATCACCGCGTCACCGACGTCGCGTCTCGCATCGACGTGCCCGGCGTGATGCGAATCGTCGACGTCGCCGAGGGGATCGTGCGCGCCGCGGCGGCGCGCGAATGGCCGCCACGCAAGCCACAGACGACCACGCCGCAGTGACCCTGCTGCACGACCTGCCGCTGCACGAGTACCATCTCCGGCTCGACGGTCACGCGTGGACGATCGCCCACTCGGGCGCGATCCTGAGCGAGGAGGACGAACAGCGCTATCTCGGCGAGGACCGGAGCCGCGCACCGTACGGCCTCGCGCTCTGGCCGGCCTCGATCGCGCTCGCGCACGAGCTGGTGTCGCGCGCTTCGGAGTTGCCCGGTCGTCGCATCCTCGAGCTCGGCGCGGGCACCGGACTTCCAGGCATCGTCGCGGCGACGCACGGTGCCCGCGTCGTCCAGACCGACCGCCTCGAGGAAGCCCTCACGATCGGCCGCCTCAACGCCGAGCGAAACGGTGTGCGATCGATCGAGCACCGTCTCGCCGACTGGACCGCGTGGACCGACACCGAGCGCTACGACCTGATCCTCGGCGCCGACGTCATCTACGCCCCCAGGCTGCAGCCATTTCTCCGCACCATCTTCGACACCAACCTCGCACCCGGGGGCCGACTCCTCCTCGGCGATCCGTACCGATCGGCGAGCATCCGCATGCTCGAAGCGATGGAGCAGGAGGGGTGGACGGTGCGGATGACGAAATGGAGGCTGGACGGGGAGTGGGGAGAGAGGGTGATCGGAGGGTTCGAGTGCTACAGGGAGGGCTAGGCAGGCGCTGCGCATTGCCAGGTGCGCCGGCTGGCGTCCCGTATTCGCCATTCCGATATTGGCGCCATGAGCGACTGGCTTCGCGGACCGCTGCTCGGAGCGTTTCTCGGGCTCCCGATCCTCGGAGGGGGTGGCCGTCTCGCGATGCACGCGGCGCGATCTTCGCCCTGCTCGCGCGCGTCCTTCCCACGCGGCGGCTCCTTCGTGCGGCGCTTTTCGTGCTCGTCCTCGCGCTGCTCACCCTGCGCGGGCTCAATCCGGTGCAACCGCTGACCCTCGCGCTCTTTCTGCCGATCGTGCTCGTGTACGGCTGGCTCCTCGAGCGAGCCTGGCACACGCGGTCGCGCTTCACTTCCGCGCACCACGCATCTCCGTGATCCGTTCCCTCCCTGGTCTCTCGACGTTCGCGGCATGTCTCCTCGGTATCGCGTGCGCGTCTTCCTCTGTCGCGCCCGCCCGATCGGGCGGCGGCGGAACGATCGTCGCCGTCTTCGCGCATCCGGACGACGAGACGATCGTCGCACCGGCGCTCGCGCACGCCGCGCGCAGCGGCGCGACGGTCTACCTCGTCATCGCCACGGATGGCAGGCGGGGTGTGGCGAAGCACGCCGGCATTCCCGGCGGTGATAGTCTGGCCACGGTGCGCGCCGCCGAGGCGCGCTGCTCTGCCGCCGCGCTCGGCGTGCGGCCTCCCGTGCTGCTCGGATTCGAGGACGCGGGGCTCGCCGTGTTGAGCCCGTGGCCCGGTGAGCCGCTCGATCGGATGGCGAATCGCATCGACTCCACGCTGCGTGCGCTGCGTCCCGACGTCGTGCTCACCTGGGGACCCGAAGGTGGCTACGGCCATCAGGACCACCGCCTCGTCGGCGACGTCGTGACGCAGATCTTCCAGTCGGGTGCGGTGGGCTCGGCACGTCTCCTGTATGTCGGGTTCACCGCGGAGCGCATCGCCGGTGCGCCGCGCTGGTACGGCTCGCGCGTCTATCCGACCGCGCCGGCGCTCCTCACCACCCGCATCGCGTTCGACGAGCGCGACCATGCGGCGGCGCGCCGCTCGATCGCCTGCCATCGCTCGCAGGCGACGGAAGCGGGCATGAACGAGAGCTTCACCGCGCTGACTCATCTGTGGAACGGCGTGGTCGCGTTCCAGGAATGGCGCGGCGGCCGCACGGCGTCGAAGTTCTTCTAGGCTCGACGCACGTCCGACCCTCGATTCGATCATCATGCCTTTCGTCTCCATCGGCGTCCGCGCCGGCACGCTCGGCGTGCTCGCGTCCCTCGTCTCGAACGCCGTTGGCGCGCAGCAGCCGACGTTCACTCCCGATCACGCCGACGGGATCTACCGGCTGGGCCAGCGCGTCGGTTGGACGGCGACGCTCCCGAAGGGTGCCGATGCACCGGGAGCGTACCACTATGTGATCAGGCGCTTCGGTGCCGACTCGATCGGCTCGGGCAGGCTCTCGTTCGTGAAGGGCCGCGCCCGCATCGAGACTTCCGTCGCCGAGCCGGCGATGATCGTCGTCGAGGTGACACCGCCCGTCGGCGTCAGCGACTTCGGCAACCAGAGCACCGGTGGCAAGGGTCGCGTTCGTCTCGGTGCCGCCGTCGAGCCGACCAGGATCGGCGCGGCCGAGTCCAAGCCCGCCGACTTCGACGCCTTTTGGGCCGACAAGCTGCGTCAGCTCGCCACCGTGCCGGTCAATCCGGTCGTGACGCCCGGCGAGAGCGATCGCATCGCCATCGAGTGGTTCGGCCTCCGGCTCGACAACGTCGGCGGCTCGCACGTGTACGGGCAGCTCGCCAAGCCGGCTGGCGAAGGCAAGTTCCCCGCGGTGCTCCTGCTCCAGTGGGCGAGCCCGCCGTATCCACTGCAGAAGTCGTGGGTCAGCAGCCTCGCGGCGCTGGGCTATCTCGCGCTCAACATCGAGCCGCACGACGTGCCGGCCGACATGCCGCAGGCGTTTTACGATGCGCTGCCGGCCATCATCAAGCAGTACAACACGGTCGGGTCGCTGAGCCGCGACGAGAGCTACTTCCTCCGCATGTATCTCGGTGCCTATCGCGCCGTTGAGTACCTCGCGAGTCGCCCCGACTGGGACGGCAAGACGATCGTCGTCACGGGCACGAGCATGGGTGGCCAGCAGGCCTTCGCTGCTGCCGGGCTCAATCCCCGCGTGACCGATCTGATCGTGAACGTCCCCGCCGGCGCGGACGTCACTGCGGCGCTGCACAAGCGCTGGGCGAGCTACCCGAACTGGAACGTGTCCAACCCGCGCGCGCTCGAGACGGCGCGGTACTTCGACACGGCCAACTTCGCGTCGCGCATCACGGCGCGCTCGCTCGTCGGCATGGGCTTCATCGACGACGTGTCGGCACCGGCGGGCGTCTGGGCGGTGTTCAATCAGATCACCGGCCGCAAGGAGGTCGTGCCGATGCCCGATTCGCCGCACAACCACCTCGCCACCGCCGCACAGCAGCGCCCGATCGTGAAGCGCTCCGCCGAGTGGCTCGACGCGATCGCGCACGGCCGCGATCCGCTCGCGCCGGCGCCGGTGAAGCCGTGATCCAGCGCCGGCGACTTCTCGCCGCGGCGTTCGTGCTGCTCGCGGGATGCCACACGCCGCCGCATGTCGCGCCGCAGCCGCACGTGCTGTTCTTCGACGACTTCGCCGGCGACTCGCTCGATCGGACGAAGTGGACCGTGCGCATCACCGGTCGCACCGTGAACGAAGAGCAGCAGGCCTACGTCGACGACACCGCGACCATTCGCGTCGTGAAGGGCGCACTGGCCGGCGGCACCAACGGTGCGCTGCTCATCCGCGGTCGCTCGCGTCCCGGCCACCTCACCCCCGAAGGCAATCGCTTCGACTTCGTGTCCGGCCGGATGGACTCGCGCGGCAAGGTGGAGTTCACCTACGGCACGGCGGCCGCGCGGATGCGGCTCCCCGCGAGCGCCGGTCTCTGGCCCGCGTTCTGGGTGCTCGGCGTCGGACGCTGGCCCGATACCGGCGAGATCGACGTCATGGAGAACGTCGGCGACGCCACCTGGGTGAGCGCCGCCGTGCACGGGCCCGGTTACTCGGGCAATACGCCGCTCGTGAAGCGCGACACCTTTCCCGCCGGCCAGGACATCACCGGGTGGCACGTGTACGCGGTGGACTGGACCGCCGATGCGATGGTCTTCCGCGTCGACGACCGCGAGATCTACCGTGTCACCAAGGCGATGGTCGCCCCGTACGGACGATGGGCGTTCGACAACCCGAAGTTCCTCATCGTGAATCTCGCGCTCGGCGGAGGCTATCCGCGCAGCGTGAACGGCACCAAGGCGCCATACGTCGGCTTGCCCGAGTCGACGGTTCAGCAGATCCAGCGCGGCGGCGCGTCGGTGCTCGTCGATTGGATCCGCGTCACGCAGGAGGGTGTGCGATGAACGGAGGACTACTCGCGAGCATCGTGGGCGGGGTCATGGTCGTGCTGATCGGCGTCATCGTCGCGACCCGTCGCCCGAAGCTCTAGGTCGTAGCTTCCAGTTGTCCCTGGACGCCGAGCGGCAGGTCCAGATCCGCCGCTTCGACGCGTCGCGTCGCCATCGACACACGCCCCCGTACGGGTGGTGCTTCACGCCAACCCGCCAGGTCGAGCACGCGCGCCGTCGTGCGGTCGACGACGACGGACTCGTCGTCCGTCGCCGCTGAAGCCGCGGCCAGGTCGAGCCAGGACAGCGCCTCGTCGAACGCGCAGCGTGCCACGCTCGCTTCCGCCGCGAGCAGGGCGTAGCGGTAGGCCATCGCGCGATCGCCCGCCTGGTCGGCATGACGCGCGATCTCCCCTGCCTCCACCCCCGCCCGCGTCCCCGCCGGCCGCAGAAGCTCGATCGACAGCGCGAGCGCACGATGCACCTCGCGCCGCCGCGACGTCGTTAGTCGTGCGCGCACCACCGCGGCGATCGTCGGGTGTGCGCACGCGTACGCCCCGTCCTCTTCTACCGCGAGGTGCCGCTCGACGAGCGCGTCGCCGAGCATCGCGGCGTGAAGCCGCGAGATGCCGTGCAGGTGCGACAGCAGCTCGGCACGGCACCCTCGGCCGGCGCAGGCCAGGCTGATCAGCACTGCGTGCAGCTCGTCGGGCAGGCACTCGATCCGGTCCGCGATCGCGTCGTGCACCGTCGGCGCGTAGCTGTATCCGCCGTTCTCCGCCGCCGTCGGGGACACGATCCACGCCTTCGTCTCCGGATCGACGGTGAGGATGTCCTGCGCGAAGAGCGTCTTCAGCAGCTCGATCACGTAGAACGGATTCCCCGCCGTCACCTCGTGGATTCGCGCCGCGAGCCGGTGCCCCGCCGTCGGCGAGTCGACCCGACTGAGCTCGCGGACCAGTTGCCAGACGTCCTCCGGCGCGAGCGGCGCGAGCGTCACGTGCGCCGCCCCCCGCATCGCCCGAAGTGCACGCCCCAGCCGCGCCGCCGGAGCATCCCTCTCGACCTCCCCCACCGTGAACGTGGCGCACCAGAGGACGCGCGCGTCGGCCAGCCGCCGCACCAGGAAGTG
>Ga0070669_100000620_pt1 | contig 26234 bp, 28 predicted proteins | sample KBSS53metaG_FD_64680 | JGI IMG/M metagenome (GOLD analysis project Ga0070669, IMG submission 64680) | Switchgrass rhizosphere microbial communities from Kellogg Biological Station, Michigan, USA - KBS S5-3 metaG | ecosystem: Host-associated > Plants > Roots > Rhizosphere > Soil ...
GAAGCTGGGGCTGCCCTATCGCAAGGTCCTGCTCTGCGCCGGGGACATGGGCTTCACCGCGAGGAAGACCTTCGATCTCGAGGTATGGCTGCCGGGCCAGCAGGCCTACCGCGAGATTTCGTCGATCTCCAATTGCGGCGATTTCCAGGCGCGGCGGATGAATGCGCGGTTCCGGCCCGAGGGCGCAAAGGGGACGGAATTCGTCCATACGCTCAACGGATCCGGGCTGGCCGTGGGGCGGACGCTGGTGGCGGTGCTGGAGAACTACCAGGAGGCGGATGGTTCAGTGACCGTGCCCGAGGCGCTCAGGCCGTGGATGGGCGGGATCGACCGGCTGGTGCCCGCCTGATGCGCATCCTGCTTACCAACGACGACGGGATCAACGCCCCCGGCCTCAATGTACTGGAGCGGATCGCGCGGCAGTTTTCGGACGACGTGTGGATCTGTGCCCCGGCGGAGGAGCAATCGGGCGCGGGCCATTCGCTGACGCTCAACCGCCCGGTGCGGCTGCGCGAGCATGCCCCGCGCCGCTTTTCGGTGACCGGCACGCCCACCGATTCGGTGACCATGGCCCTGCGCAAGGTGCTGCCCGGCGCGCCGGACCTGATCCTTTCGGGCGTCAACCGCGGGGCGAACCTTGGCGACGACGTGACCTATTCGGGCACGGTTTCCGCGGCGATGGAGGGGACGCTGGCGGGCATTCGCTCGATCGCGCTGAGCCAGGTCTATTCACGTGAGGATGCCGGGGCCGACGTTTCCTTTTCCGCCGCCGAGCAGTGGGGCGCCAAGGTGATCGCGCCCTTGCTGGAGACACCCTTCGTGCCGCGCACGCTGGTCAATGTGAACTTCCCGGCGCTTCCCGCCGGCGACGTGCAGGGCATTCGGGTGGTGCGGCAGGGCTTCCACGACTATGCGCGGGGCACTCTCGTCGAAGCGGTCGATCCGCGCGGTTTCCCCTATTTCTGGTTCGGCCTGCACGGGATAGAACATACCCCTGCCCACAACACGGATCTCGAGGCGATTCAGGACGGTTATGTTTCGGTGACCCCGCTTCAGCTCGATTTCACCCACCAGGGGTTCCTTGCCGACCTGAAGGGCCGCTACGCCTGATGGCGGGCGCGGGCTGGCGGGCGCTGGCCGGCAATGCGCTGGCCGGGATTGCGTTGGCCTTAGGCGTGCCCGCCGCCGCGGCCCCGCCGAAGCCGCAGCCGCCAGCAACCGATCGGGCGGCCGAGACCAGCCATACGGTACTGCCGGGCGAGACGCTGGGCGGGATCGCCGCGCGGGCGCAGATTTCGCGCATCCTGATCATCGAGGCCAATGGCCTGCAGCCGCCCTATGGCGTGCGAATCGGCCAGGTGCTGGTCATCCCGCGCAAGCGCGAACACGTCACCAAGCCGGGCGAGACCGGGTTTGCGATCGCCATGGACTATGGCGTGCCGTGGAGCGCGATTGCCGCCGCCAACGGGCTTGATCCGCAAACGCGGGTGCGCGCGGGGCAGAAGCTGCTCATCCCGACCATGACCAAAGTGCCGGTGCCCGAACCGGCGGTGGACGACAAGGACGCAGACGTCACGGCTGGGCCGGTCCGCGACGGGGCGCCGCGCTTTGCCTGGCCCGCCCCGGGCAAGATCAGGCGGGGCTTTGCGCCGCGGTCAAAGGGGGCCAGCAGCCGGGAGGCGGGCAAGCCCGGCCCCCACGATGGGATCGATATCACGGGGGCAAGCGGCGACCCGGTCCGCGCCGCCGCGTCGGGGCTGGTGTGGTATGCCGGCAAGGAGCCCAACCTCTATGGCAACGTGGTGATCATCGACCACGGGCGGGGCTGGTTTTCCGCCTATGCCAAGCTCTCGAAGGTGACGGTGAAAAAGGGCGAACTGGTGCGCGGCGGGGAGCGGGTCGGGCTGATCGGCAATACCGGCTCCACGCCGACGACCGAGCTGCATTTCGAGATCCGGCGGCAGACGGTGCCGGTGGATCCGGTGAAGCTGCTGCCGGGGCGGGACTGAGGGCGGAGCCGCAAGCACTACCTTCACACCGTCTGCGCCATGGACCCTGATACGAGTTCAGGGTGACGAGAATTGAGAGGGCGGGTTTGGGTTCAGGCCGTGGCCCAGAACACGGTGCCCATGGCAAGGCAGGCGACCAGCCAGAACCCGGCTTCGGCCAGTGCCTCACGTCCGTTCCAGGCGGAGCGGGTGCGGGCCAGCCACAGGGCCGGGATGATGAAGAAGGCCGCCACGCCGCCGGTCTGCATCCAGTAGAGCCACGGTTTCAGGGCCAGCTTCTCCGGCCCGATCCGGGCAAGCGCGTGGCCGATCATCGCCGCCGGGAGGGCGAGGAGGACCAGGGCGCCGAGCATGCCGGGCGCGGTGACCCGGGCGCGGCGGGCGCCGGGCCAGACCGCCCACAGCGCCAGCATCACCAGAGTGGACAGGGCGACAGCGAGCCAATTTACCGGTCCCATGACGTGATCTCCAGACAAGGCGAGCCGTAGTGGCCACGGCCCGCGCCGCTTGGCAATGGCCAATTCAGGCTTTGGCGTGTATGGGCCCGCGCCCATGGCAGTTGAAATTCCCTCCCCCCGCAAGGTCGGCATGGTCAGCCTGGGCTGTCCCAAGGCGCTGGTCGATTCCGAGCGCATCCTCACGCGGCTGCGCGCCGACGGCTATGCGATGAGCCCCGACTATGCCGGGGCCGACGTGGTGCTGGTCAACACTTGCGGGTTCCTCGATTCGGCCAAGGAGGAAAGCCTGGCCGCGATCGGCGAGGCAATTGCCGAGAACGGGCGGGTGATCGTCACCGGGTGCATGAGCAACGAGGCGGAGGTCATCCGCGCCAAGTTCCCCGACGTGCTGGCGGTGACCGGCGCGCACCAGTACGAGGCCGTGGTGGAGGCGGTGCACGAGGCGGCGCCGGCAAGCCTTGGGCCCTATGTGGACCTGATCCCGCAGGCTGATCCCGGCGAAGTGAAGCTCACCCCGCGCCACTACAGCTACCTGAAGATTTCCGAGGGCTGCAACCACGCTTGCAGCTTCTGCATCATCCCGCAGCTGCGCGGGAAGCTCGCCAGCCGGCGGATCGATGCCGTGCTGCGCGAGGCGGAGAAGCTGGTGGCGGCGGGCACGCGCGAGCTGCTGGTGATCAGCCAGGACACCTCGGCCTATGGCGTCGACGTGCGCCACGAGGAACGCATGTGGAAGGACCATCCGGTCCGTACTCACATGACCGACCTGGCGCGTGAGCTGGGCCAGCTGCGCACGCCGGATGGCTCTGTGCCCTGGGTGCGGCTGCACTACGTCTATCCCTATCCGCATGTCGACGCGGTGATCCCGCTGATGGCCGAGGGGCTGCTTACGCCTTACCTCGATATCCCGTTCCAGCACGCCGCGCCTGCGGTGCTGAAGGCGATGAAGCGCCCGGCGAACGAGGCAAAGGTGCTGGAGCGGATCCGTTCGTGGCGGGAAATTTGCCCGGACCTGGCGATCCGATCTTCGTTCGTGGTGGGTTTCCCGGGCGAGACGGAAGCCGATTTCCAGTACCTGCTCGACTGGCTGGACGAGGCCCAGCTCGACCGGGTCGGCGCCTTCCGGTTCGAGCCGGTGGCGGGGGCTTCGGCCAACGATCTGCCCGGCGCCGTGCCGGAGGGGGTCAAGGAAGAGCGCTATGCACGGATCATGGAGAAAACCGAGGCGATCAGCGCGGCGCGGCTGGCGGCCAAGGTGGGCCGGGTCCTGCCGGTGATCATCGACGAGGTGGGCGAGCCGGACGAGGACGGCGACATTGGCGCCACGGGCCGCAGCCAGGCCGATGCGCCCGAGATCGACGGGGCGGTTTTCCTGCGCAATGTGCCGGAAGGCCTCGCGCCGGGCAGTTTCGTGAACGTGCTGGTGGAAGAGGCCGACGCGCACGACCTGTTCGGGGTGATTGCCGGAAGCTGAACGGGCAGTTGCATTTCATGCAACTAACTCCGCTCTTTTCGCACTTGCAGCAAAACCGAGTCGGGGGCACATAGGGGGTGCCTTTCAGGCATCCTCTCCCAAAACTTCCAAGGCCCGGTCGGCAACGACCGGGCCCTTTTTTTGCGCTGCAGCAGGCAGAGTCGGCGCGGTGCGGACAGGCATCGTCCCGGACCTGATCCGGGACGATGCGAGCCGGGCAGCTGCAAGGGTGCGTGAGGCGGCCTCACAGCTGCGCATTGGCCAGCGGTCCCGGGTCGAGCCCGGGACAACGGGCGTTACCCCTCCCCTTCCCCGATCCGCTCGGTGATGATCCGGTCGCGCGCGACGCGGATGTCGCCGGTTTCCACCTGCAGGCGCAGGCGTTCGCGGTCGCGGGCGCGGTACATGGCTTCGGCGCGGTCGATCTGTTCGAGGGCGAGGCCACTGTCGGACAAGGCGCGGCGCGCCATGACCACGGCCGATTCAAGCACCTCGCGCACCAGCTTGCGGACGGGGGCCTGGCCGAGCGCGACGACAGCGCGGCGATCGAAGGCCCGAACGTAGAGCGCCGCCTGGGGGAAGGCCTTGTGGACGCCTTCGAGGAAATCGGCGGTGAGCTGGTCGCCATCGATGCAGAACATGATCATCTCGGCCTCGGCCGCGCCGGCCTGGCGCAGGACGTCCATGCGGGTGCCGTCGCCATAGTAGACCTTGGCGCCGAACGAGCCGGCGATGTCGATCATGCCGATATCGGAATCGATCAGGGTGACGGGGACGTCGCTGGCCATGAGCAGCTGGGCGACGGTCTGCCCGAAGCGGCCGTAGCCGACGACGAGGGCATTGGCCCCGTCCTGCGAGGGGCCTTCGCGTTCGCCCGTGGGGCCGGCTTCCGCCTCGGCGCGCAGGCGGGCGGTGGCTTTCATCAGGAACGGCGTGGTGGCCATGGAAAGAGTGACAACCGCTCCGAACAGGCTGGCCGCTTCCGGGCCGATCAACAGGGCGTCCTGCGCCTGGGCGAAGAGTACGAAGCCGAATTCACCGCCCTGGCTGAGCAGGAGGCCGAGGCCGAGCGCCGGGCGCCAGGCCATGCCGAACAGGCGGGCAATGCCGAAGATCACCAGCGACTTGATCGTAATGAGGGCGAGGGCGACCCCGGCGACGAACAGCGGCCGTTCGGCAATGGCGTGGAGATCGAGCATCATGCCCACGGCGAGGAAGAACAGGCCGAGCAGGATCGAACGGAAGGGCTCGACATCGGCTTCCAGCTCGTGGCGATAGGGGCTATCGGCCAGCATGACCCCGGCGATGAAGGCGCCGAGTGCGGTAGAGAGCCCGAGCAGTTCCATCAGGGCGCCGGCGGCGAGTACGGTAAACAGGGCCGCGGCAACGAACATCTCGCGCTCGCCCATGTTGCCGATCAGGCGGAACAGCGGGCGGATCAGCCAGCGCCCGGCAAGGACCAGGCCGACGATGGCGCCCAGCGTGTAGAGCACCAGCAGCCAGCCCGGCGGGCCGCCCTGCTGGGCCGGGTTGCGGCTCAAGGCGGCGATGATCGTGATCAGCGGGATGATCGACAGGTCCTGGAACAGCAGGATGGCGAAGGCCCGCTCGCCAAACGGCGTGCGCAGGCGGCCGGAGCTTTGCAGCATGGGCAGGACCTGGGCGGTGGAAGAGAGCGCCAGCGGGAGGCCGAGAGCAATGGCCGCGGCCCAGGTAAAGCCGAGGCCAAGGGTGACGAAGGCGGCTACGGCGAGGCCGCAGAGCGCCACCTGGAGCAGGCCGAGGCCGAAGATTTCCCGCCGCATCTTCCACAGCCGCCCCGGGTTGAGCTCGAGCCCGACGATGAACAGCAGCAGGGTGATGCCCAGTTCGGCAAAGCCGAGCTTGCCTTCGGCATCGCCGACGAGGTGCAGCGCCTGGGGGCCGACGACGGCCCCGGCGAGCAGATAGCCCAGGGTGGCGCCAAGGCCGAGGCGGCGGAAGACGAGGACGAAGCCCAGGGCAAAGCCGAGGAGGAGAACGCCATCGCGCAGGAGCGAGGCGTGGGCGGCGGGATCGGTCATGGGGATTGTCTAGGGGATTTCAGGGAATTGCCAATGCGGACGGGGCCATCAATCCAGCGGTGGCGGATCGCGGCTGTCCCGGGGTTCGACGAAGACGCGGGTGACGATGGGGAATTCTGCGGAGACGTCGCGCTGAATGGCGGCGACGATCTTCTCGACCGCGCGGGCGCTGATCGTGTCGTCGAAATCGGCGGTGATGATGGCCGAGACCATCTCGGGCGCCATGTGGAGGGTGAGGACCTGGTGGACCTTGACCACGCCGGGGTGCGCTCCGGCACTGCGGGAAATGGCTTCGACCATGCGCGGGTCGGCGCTTTCGCCGATAAGCAGCCCCTTGGCCTCATAGAGCAGGACCACGGCGAGGACGCCGAGGACGAGTCCGATCACAACCGAGGCAAGGCCGTCCCAGAAGGGATTGCCGGTCACGAGGCTGAGGGTGAGGCCCACGGCGGCGATGCCGAGGCCGACCAGGGCACCAGCGTTTTCCAGCAGGAGGACGAGGTTCGAGGTGTCCTTCGACTTGCGGATTTCGGACCAGACCGAGCGGCTGCCGCGTGCCTTGTTGAAATCGGCAAGGGCGGCGATGGTCGACCAGCCTTCGAGCGCGGCGGCGATGGCGAGGACGGCGAAGGCGACGAGCGGGCTCGAGGCCGCCTCGGGCTCCAGAATGTGCAATACGCCTTCGTAGACCGAGACGCCCGCGCCGAGCGAGAAGACCAGGATCGCGACGATGAACGACCAGAAATAGAGCTCGCGCCCATAGCCGAAGGGATGGCGCGCATCGGCGGGGCGCATGGCGCGGCGGTGGCCGTGGAGGAGCAGGAGCTGGTTGGTCGAATCGACGAGGGAGTGGACGCCTTCGGTCAACATGGCCGAGGAGCCGGTGATCGCGGCCGCGGCGAACTTGGCCGCGGCGATGCCGACGTTGGCGCCGAGCGCGATAAGAATGGTTCTGGTGTTTCCGCCGGCCACGGGCTTCTAAACTCCCATCACAGCCAGCCGATCCGCTTGAATCGCCACCACAGGCCGACGCAGACGGCGACGATCAGGCCGATCGCGCTGAAATAGCCGTAGCGCCAGTGGAGTTCGGGCATGAATTCGAAGTTCATGCCGTAGATGCCGGCAATGGCCGTGGGGACGGCGAGAATCGCGGCCCAGGCGGCGAGTTGGCGGGTCATTTCGCCCTGGCGGTGCTGTTCGAGCAGGCTGGCGGTTTCCACGATGGACGCAAGGGTTTCCTTGAGGCCGCGCATCCGCGCCAGGGTGCGGTTGACGTGATCGAGCACGTCGCGAAACCAGATGTGGGCGGCGGGATCGATGTTGGGCAGGTCGGTCGTCGCAAGGCGCTCGCATACTTCCTGCATCGGCCCTGCAATGCGCTCGAACCGGCGGATCTGGCGGCGCAGGCGGAAAATGCGGCGGATGGTGGAGGGCTCGGGGAAGGAATCGATCGCCCGCTCCTCCATCGACTGGACCGCGTCCTCGAACTTTTCGAGAATGGGCACGAAGCCATCGACGATGAAATCGAGGATGGCATGGGCGACATAGTCTCCCCCTTCGGCCAGCCGCTCGCCATTGGCTTCGAGCCGGTTGCGGACCGGATGGTGGGCGCGGCTGGAGCCGAAGCGAACGGTTACGAGATAGTCGGGCCCGAGGAACAGGGCGGTCTGCCCGTAGGCGATCTTTTCGCCCACTTCGAGTTCGGCCGTGCGGGCGACGATGAACAGCATGGCGCCGTAGACATCGATCTTGGGCAGCTGGGTGGGATTGAGCGCATCCTCCACGGCCAGCGGGTGGAGGCCGAACTGGGTGCGCACGAGCTCCATTTCTGCAGGCGTGGGTTCGCACAGGCCGACCCAGTCAAACAGGCCGGGCTGGGTTGCGCGCGGGCAGCCGTCGAGCGCGAGGGCGGCTTCCTCGGTAGTTCCGGCACGATAGCGGCGCGCGGCGATGATCGTCATGGCGCCGGTCTGGCAGGCCGGGCGGCTCATGGCAACGCCTGCCCGAAGGGCCGCGCTTGCCCGGCAGCGCGGACCCGGCTAGCCAGCCCTGCATGGTTGAGCAACGCATCTGGACGGCCGCCCTGATCGTCATCGGCGACGAAATCCTTTCGGGCCGCACGCATGACAAGAACATCGCGCAGGTGGCGGCCTGGCTTGGGGTGCAGGGCATCCGCCTGAAGGAAGTGCGCGTGGTCGCCGACGATACGGCGGCGATCGTCGAGGCGGTCAACACCTTGCGCGCGCGCAACGACTACCTGTTCACCACGGGCGGGATCGGGCCGACCCATGACGACATCACGGTCGACGCCATCGCCGAGGCGCTGGGCGTGGGCGTGGCGATCCATCCCGAGGCGCGGGCCATCCTGGAGGGCTACTACACCACCCGCGGCGGGCTGACCGAGGCGCGGCTGCGCATGGCGCGGGTGCCGGAAGGAGCCGACCTCATCCCCAACCGGATGAGCGGAGCGCCGGGCATTCGCCACGGCAACGTGTTCATCATGGCCGGGGTGCCAAGCATCACCGCCGGCATGCTGGAAGCGCTGACCGGAACGCTCGAAGGCGGCGCGCCGCTGCTTTCCGCCACGGTGGGCTGCTGGGTGGGCGAGAGCGAGGTGGCCGACCTGCTGCGCCAGACCGAGAAGGACTTCGCGGGCTGCCAGATCGGCTCCTATCCGTTCTGGCGCGAGGGGCGCACGGGGGCGAATTTCGTGGTGCGCTCGGTGGACGAGGCGGAGCTGGCAACCTGCACCGAGGCGCTGGTGAGCGGGCTCGAGGGGCTGGGCCGCGAGGCGATCAGGGGCGGGATTTGAGACGCGCCACTCTTCCGGCGCTGGCGGTTCTCGCTCTCGCAGCCCCGCCGCTTTCGGGATGCGCCGGCCAAGCGCGGATGCCGCCTCGTGGCGGGCGCGCGGACAAGTCGGGCGAAGCGACCTTGGACGAGTTCGAGCACGTGCTCGCCGCCAATTCCAGCGCCACCGCCGCGCTGGAGCAATGGTGCGCGCGCAGGGGCCTGGCTGAAGCGGCGCAGGTCCGCGCAACGGTGCTGGCCGACCACCTGGACCCCGTGAGTAGCCTGCCGGCGCGGCAGGCCCTGGGCCTCGGCCCGCAGGACCGGCTGGGATTCCGCCATGTTCAACTCGAATGCGGCGGCGTGATCCTGTCGGAAGCCTACAACTGGTATGCTCCCGACCTGCTGACCGCGGAGATGAACCGGACGCTGGAGGCGTCTCGCACCCCCTTCGGCAAGGTCGCCGCGCCGCTGGGCTATGTCCGTGAGCCGATCGACAGCCGCCGCGGCAGCGCGGGGGGCTGCCCGCCAGGCGTAGTGCTCTCGAACCGGGCCATGCTGCGCCTGCCGGATGGGCGGCCTTTGGCCCTGCTGGTGGAATGCTATACCGCGGCTAATCTGGGGCGGTGAGGCGGCAGTTCCTTCGAGAGGGGGTTCTGCCTGCGGCTTCACCCCTCCTCAGGACGAACGGGGGTACCAGGGTTCGTCGCGATGAGGGAGGTGTGATCCTCCCCGCTGGCGGGGAGGTGGCAGCGGTGTAGCCGCTGACGGAGGGGGACTGCCGGCGGGCGCTGCGCTGCTGGGGAGAGCCCCCTCCACCACCCGTTTTGCGGGCGGTCCCCCTCCCCACCAGTGGGGAGGACTGGTTGTTGGCTACCGCCCGGTTGCGCCCCCTGCCCCTGCCCCTGCCCCGGCCCCGGCAACGCCCTGCCCCTGCGGCAGGATCGCCACGCGCCATGACTTGTCGCGGCGCAGGAACTGGGCGGCGAGCGCCTGCATCGCGGCGGGGGTGGTGACGGTGTAGTCAGTCAGGATCGAGCGGATTCCGGCGAAGCGGGCCGGGTCGGCCGTGGCACCTTCCAGTTGGTACATGAAGAAGGCGCTGGAGGTGGCCGCGCGGGTGATCTGCTGCTTGAGCGGTTCGGTCACGCGGGCCAGTTCGTCGGCCGTGGGCGGGTTGGCAACGAGGTCGGCGGCAATCTCGTCCGCCGTCTGGAAGAACATCGGCACGTCGGCCGGCTGGAGCTGGGCGAGTGCCGTGATCGAGCCGCCACTGTCGAGATCGATCGGCCAGGAGGAGACCACCTGCGGGGAGTAGGCAGCCCCGCTCTTCTCGCGCAGGCGATCGAGCAGGCGGTTGGTGAACAGGTCGGTGAGGATCGCCAGCTGGCGGCTGGTGCGCAGGCCCGGCATGCCCCCGCCAGTGGGCCAGGAGACCAGCGCGGCGGCCTGGTTGGCATCGCCGTGGTGAGTGATGACGATGGGCGCGGCGCTGCCCGAGGGAACCTGCGCCTGGGTTGAGGCGGCGACCGCCGGCGAGGGTTCGCGCGGCGCGAGGGCACCGAAGGTGCGGGCGAGCGCCTCGATCGTCTTGGTGCGATCGATATCGCCGAAGACCTGGACCTCGACCGGGCCCGAGGCGAGGATCGGGGCCCAGACCTGACGGAAGCCCTCGGGCGTGGCCGCATCCAGCTCCTGCGGGGTGGGCGTGCGGAAGCGCGGGTCGCGGTTGTGCTGGAGGAACTTGAGATCGCGGGTCAGCACGCCCTGAGGGCTGGTGGCGAGGCCATCGTATTGCAGCCGAGCGGCGGCACGGGCGCGCAGGACCGGGGCAGGATCCCAGCGCGGCATGGCGAGCTTGGCCGCGAAGAGATAGAGCTGGTCGGCGAGGTCGGCCGAGCGGGTGTCGGCCGCGAGGGTGAAATCGGCATCGTCGATCTTGAAATCGAAGCCCATCTTGCGGCCGGTGGAGATCCGGTCCAGCTCCTCCTGCCCGAGCGGGCCGACGCCAGATCCGACCAGGGCCATGTCGCCCAGCGCGATATAGGGCGCATCGCCGGAGGCGAAGGCGCGGTAGCCGGCGCCGAAGCGGACCTTGACCGTGACCCGGCCCGGTTCTTCCGCGCTGGGCCAGACCAGCGCCTTCACGCCATTGGCGAATTCCACCTGCTCGATGCCGCCGATCCCGGTCGGCGCATCGGCCACGACCTTGCCGGGCTGGCCGATCGGCGGCAGTTCGGCAAAGGATACGGGCTTGGCCGCGAGCCGCGCCTTGCCATCGGCCACCACCGGCGCGGCCAGGGCAGCGCGCAGCTGGGCATCGGTGGCATCGGCCCGGGGCGTGACCATGACCGCGCGGGTGACCGCACCGGCAAAGAGCTGGCGGGTATGCTGGAGCACGGCGGCCGGGGTGATCAGGGGGACGGTCTTGCGGAAGATGGACAGGACGGCTTCCGGGTTGGCCACGGTTTCGCGGATATCGACTGCAGTGACGATATCATCGGCCAGCCGCGCACCGGGCAATAGCGCGCGCTGTTCGACCTGGCTGGCGAAGGCGACATCCATCTCGGCCACTTCGCGGGCGATCTCTTCCGGCGTGGGCGGGCTCGCCATGGCATCGGCGATGACCGCGCGCACGTCGATCACGGCCTTGCGCCAATCATCGCTGAGCGGGGTGACCGCGACGAAGGTGGCGTCGGTCGAGCGGGAGACGTCCTGCTGGTTGACCGCGGCGACGAGGAACGAGCTGCCCGCGCGGGCGCGAGCTTCCAGCCGGCGGTTGATCACGGCCTGGGCGACCTGGTCCATCATCAGGCCCTGGTTGTAGACCACGGTATCGTTGACCTGCCGCCATGGGCGCAGCGTGGCCCAGGTGATCGAGCGGGGCTGGTCAGGCTCCACCAGCACTTTCGCCTGGCCGATAGGGGCGCCCCCGCCTGCCGGGGCAAGAGCACCCGGCGGGGCGACCGGATCGCCGAAGCTGGGCGCCGGCACGTGCGGCCCCTGGCCCTGCCAATCACCGAACCATTTCTTCACCAGCGCGGCGAGCTGGGCCGGATCGCGATCGCCGGCGAGCACGACGACGGTGTTTTCCGGGCGGTACCAGCGGGCATGGAAGGCGCGCACGGCCTCCTGGCGGGCGGCATTGAGCGCCTGCTCGGTGCCGATCGGCGCGCGGGTCGCGAGCGGCTGGCCAGCATAGAGCACCTCGCGCATTTCGTCCTGCACGCGCGAGGCGGCACCACCGCGCTCGCGCATTTCCGCCAGGACGATGGGCAGGTCGGTGCGGATGTTGTGGTCCGACAGGGTGGGCGCGGCGACCATGCCGGAGAGGAACTTCATCGATTCGTCGAGGCCCGCATCGGTTGCCTCGGGCAGGTCGATCTTGAACGTGGTCCCGGTCGGCGTGGTTTCGGCATTGGTGTCGGTGCCGAAGGTGGCGCCGAGCCGCTGCCAGGCGGGGATGGCTTCGCTATCGGCGAGGTACTTCGACTGGCGGAAGACGAGATGCTCGAGGAAGTGGGCAAAGCCGCGCTCGCTCTCGGTCTCGTTCAGCGAGCCGACATCGACCCGGACGCGGATCGCCACCTGCCCCGGCGGCACGCCGTTGCGGCGCACGGCATAGCGCAGGCCATTGGGCAGTTCGCCGAAGATCCATTCCTTGTCCTGCGGGACGTCGCTGCCGCGGTAGAGCCAGGGGCCGGTGTAGGGCTTGGCCGCCGGCACGGCGGCAGCGGCGCGCGGCCTCGGCGCGGCGCCGAGCGGCGGCGCGGCCAGGGCGAGCAGCGGAAGGGCAAGCAGGATGCGGGCGGCGACGCGGGCAAACGATGTCATCGCGGGAGGTTATAGGAGCCGGGGGGATGAAGGGCCAGTGAATAGGGGTGGCGGTGGATCAGCCGTAGTGACTGACCGAACCTGCCCCACCGCCCCCGCCTTCGGCGGCGGCCCCGCTGGCAAACCTGCGGTTCGCCGTCTGCGACACCCCCATTTCGGGGAGGAATGGCTTGACCCCTGCCCCCACGCCCCCATATCGCGCAGCACCATGTTCATCGAAACCGAAACCACGCCGAATCCGGCCACGCTCAAGTTCCTGCCCGGGCAGGAAGTCATGCCCGCGGGCACGCGCGAGTTCACCTCGCCCGAGGCGGCGGAGGCTTCCCCGCTGGCCCAGGCGCTGTTCGATCTTGGCGAGGTGACCGGCGTGCTGTTCGGGCGGGATTTCGTCTCGGTTACCGCAGGGCCGGGGGTGAGCTGGCCGGCGCTGAAGCCGCAGGTCGTGGCCATGCTGCTCGACCATTTCGTTTCGGGCGCGCCGCTGTTTGCAGGCGGGAGCGCGGGCGGGATCACCGTTGCCGCCGAGGACGAGATCGCCGACGATCCGGCCGATGCCGATGTGATCGCCCAGATCCAGGAGCTGATCGAAACGCGGGTGCGGCCGGCCGTGGCCAACGACGGCGGCGACATCATCTATCGCGGCTTCCGCGAGGGCGTGGTCTACCTGTCCATGCAGGGCGCCTGTTCGGGCTGCCCCTCGTCTGCCGCCACGCTGAAGAACGGGATCGAGTCCCTGCTCAAGCATTACGTCCCCGAAGTCAGCGAAGTGCGCGCCGCCTGACAGAGGGCGCGGCCTTGGATACCCTGGTTATCGATGCCGCGACCGAGGCCTGCTCGGTAGCGCTGGTGCGCGGGGGTGAAATCACCGCCGGAACCTGGGCGCTGCTCGGGCGGGGCCATGCCGAAGCGCTGGTGCCGATGATTGCCGAACTGCCGGGCAAGGGCCGTGCCGGGCGGATCGCCGTGGCGTTGGGGCCGGGCAGCTTCACCGGCCTGCGCGTGGGCCTCGCCGCCGCGCGGGCCCTGGCCTTTGCCTGGGGCGCCGAACTGGTGGGCTATCCGACGCTGGCGCTGATCGCGGCGCAGGCCCGGGCCGAGGCCGGCGCGCAGCCGGTGACCGTGGCGACGACCGGCGGGCATGGCGAGTGGTTCGTCCAGGATTTTACGACTGAGGGCTTGCCGGACAGTTCGCTCGCTTCCCTGAAGCCCGCCGAGGCCGCTGCGCGCGGCGGGGCGCCGCTGGTGGCGGGGAGCCAGGCCGAGGCGCTGGTGGCGCTGCGCGGCGCGGGCACGGCCCTGCCGCTGGCGAGCGACGCGCGGGCTTTCCCGCTGCTCCCCCCAGCGCTGGTGAGTACCCGGACCGAGCCGCTTTATGGACGCGCGCCCGATGCGCGGCTGCCGGGCGGCGTTCTGGCGGCGGGCTGACCGCGGGCTGAGGGGCGGGGTGAGCAAGATGGGCGACGACGTCGACCGGATCATGGCGGTGATGCATACCGCGTTCGATCCCGAATATGGCGAGGCGTGGAACCGCCGGCAGGTGGAAGACGCGCTGCTGCTTGGCAATTGCCACTATCTGCTGGCCGATGCCGGCGGCGAGGAACCCTCCAGCGAAGTACCGGCAAGCGAAATTGCCGGGTTCACCCTGTCACGCCACGGCTTCGGCGAAGAAGAACTGCTGCTGTTTGCAGTTGCGCCCCGCTTTCGTCGCCGCGGAGTGGGCCGGCGGCTGCTCGAACGGTTCAGCCTTGCCGCCCAGGCACGCGGAGCCCGGCGCCTCCTGCTTGAAATGCGGCGGGGCAATGAGGCCGAATCGCTCTATCTTGCCCATGGGTTCCAGCCCATCGGACTACGGCCGAACTATTACCGGACACTCAGCGGGCCCCGTGTCGACGCGATCACTTTTGCTCGTGGTGACGAGAATTGACTTCAGAACCCGAATAACGTGCCAATACGGTGCCGGATTACGCTGTAATTCGAATTTTGTGCTTGTCTCCGGGAACATGCGGGCGCAATGATGATTGGCGCCGATGAGGCAAACAATTGCCCGTCGGCCTAGAAGAACAACGGTCGTAAAAAATTCAAGGAACCCCCCCGCAATGGAAAACCCGCAGAGCGACATGAACGAGACGCTCATTACGCTGACTTCCGACATTGTTGCCGCCCACGTGAGCAACAACAGTGTCTCGGTCAGTGATCTGTCGACGCTCATCACCAACGTCTACGGTGCACTGGCCGGCCTTGGCCAGGCTGCCCCCGAGGTCGAAACCCCGCCGGAACCGGCCGTTTCGATCCGCGCCTCAATCAAGCCGGACCACATCGTCTGCCTGGAAGACGGCAAGAAACTGAAGATGCTCAAGCGTCACCTGATGACGCACTACAACCTGACGCCCGAGCAGTATCGCGCACGGTGGAATCTTCCGGCCGACTATCCGATGGTCGCGCCCGACTATGCCGAGAAGCGCCGCGAACTGGCCAAGAAGATCGGCCTCGGCCGCAAGCCCGGCGCCAAGCCCGCCCGCGGCCGCGCCAAGGCTTCAGCCTGATCGGCACCCGGGAGCCTCCCTGTGGGGAGAGCCGCCGGGACAGTTGCGAAATAGCCCCGCCGGGTTCATATCGGGCGGGGCTTTTTCGTGCGCGGCGTCCGGCTGCGACGTGATCTATCCATGACTGGCCGACAACGGACGAGACGTGCACCAACCCATCGACATTGAGGCGCTCTGCGCGGAGCGTGGCCTGAGGATCACCGACCAGCGGCGGGTGATCGCTCGCGTGCTCTCGGAAAGCGAAGACCATCCCGACGTCGACAAGCTGCACGAGCGCGCGGCGGCGATCGACCCGCGCATCTCTATCGCCACGGTCTACCGCACGGTGCGCCTGTTCGAGGAAGCCGGCATTCTTGACCGGCACGACTTTGGCGATGGCCGCGCGCGTTATGAGGCCGCGCCCGAGGCGCACCACGACCATATGATCGACGTGGAGACCGGCCGGGTGATCGAGTTCGTCGATCCCGAACTGGAAGCGCTCCAGCGCCAGATCGCGGAGCGGCTGGGCTACCGGCTGGTCGACCACCGGATGGAACTGTTCGGTGTGCGCATCGGCCGCGAGAAGGCCGAGGGTGGCTCGGGCTCCTGACCCGATGCCGGCGGAGGCTTCGCTGGACCGGCCGACTCCGCCCACACGGATCGGGCTGGCGGCGAGCCTGCGCATCCAGGGGCGGTTGATGCTGATCCTGCTGACCGTGCTGCTTGGCGTACCGCTGCATTACGTTTGCCGCGCGCTGACCCGCCATTCGCCGATACCCCGGCTGACGCTGCGGGCGATAGCCCGGATCGTGGGCGCGCGGGTCAGGATCGTGGGCACGCCGCTGCGGCGCGACGTGTTCCTGCTGGCCAACCACATTTCCTGGCTGGATATCCCGGCCCTTGCCGGGGCCAGCGGGACAGCGTTTGTCGCCAAGGCCGAAGTGGCGCAGGTGCCGGTGGTCGGCTGGCTGGCGCGGCTTAACCGCACCGTCTTCGTCCAGCGCGAGGCACGGCTCGGCGTAGCCCACCAGATCAATGCCCTGCGCGAGGCCATGGCGGAGAATCATGCCCTCACCATCTTCCCCGAGGGGACGACGACCGACGGGCAATCGCTGCTGCCGTTCAAGACCGCCATGCTCAAGGTGCTGGAGCCGCCGCCGCCCGGGGTCATGGTTCAGCCGGTGCTGCTGGACTATGGCCGGCTTGCCCCGTTCATCTGCTGGATCGGCGACGAGCCGGGACTGGCCAATGTGATCAAGGTGCTGGCCCGGCCGGGCTCGTTTGCGCTGACGATACGCTTCCTCGAGCCGTTTTCGCCCGAGGGCCATGCCGGGCGCAAGGCCATTGCGGCGGAGGCACGGGCGCGGATCGAGGCGGCGCTGGTCGAGGCCTTGGGCAAGCCGCTGCGAACCTACGGCGTGACCGTGGATGCGGTGCGCTATGCGCCGCCGTCCGCGCCGGCAGTTGAGGCCCACGACCGGGCCGAGGGCGGGGACTGAACGGGACTCGAACCCCTGTCCAAAATCGCCTATGGGCCGCGCCCATGGCCAATCCCTCACCCGCCCCAAAGACCTACCGCGTCAAGAGCTTCGGCTGCCAGATGAACGTCTATGACGGCGAGCGCATGGCCGAGTTGCTCGGCAGCCAGGGCATTGCGCCTGCGCCCGAGGGTGAGGAGGCGGACCTGGTGGTGCTCAACACCTGCCACATCCGTGAGAAGGCCGCGGAGAAGGTCTATTCCGACATTGGCCGGATCGTGAAGGACTGGGGCCGCGACGATGGCTCCAGCCCCCTGATCGCGGTCGCCGGCTGCGTGGCCCAGGCCGAGGGCGAGGAGATCATGGCCCGCGCGCCGGCGGTAAAGATGGTGGTGGGCCCGCAGGCCTATCACCGCCTGCCGGAGATGATCGCCGAGGCGACGGCGGGGCGCCGCGCGGTCGACACCGACATGCCGGCCCAGGCCAAGTTCGACGCCCTGCCCGCCCGCCGCAAGGTGGGGCCGAGCGCCTTCCTGACGGTTCAGGAAGGGTGCGACAAGTTCTGCACCTATTGCGTGGTGCCTTATACCCGCGGCGCCGAAATATCGCGTCCATTCAGCGCAATCGTCGACGAAGCAAAGAAACTGATCGAGGCCGGCGCGAGGGAACTGACGCTGATTGGCCAGAACGTGAACGCCTGGGAAGGCGAGGATGGCAAGGGGCGCGCCGTGGGGCTCGACGGGCTGATCCGGCATCTCGCCGAGGACCCGGACCTGGCGCGCATCCGCTATACCACCAGCCATCCCAACGACATGACCGAAGGGCTGATCGCCGCCCACGGCGAGGTGGCCAAGCTGATGCCGTTCCTCCACCTGCCGGTGCAGTCTGGATCGAACCGCATATTGAAGGCGATGAATCGCTCGCACACGGCTGAATCTTATCTGGAAATCCTTGAGCGTGTGCGTGCCGCCAGGGGCGATATCGCGCTGTCGGGCGATTTTATCGTCGGCTTCCCGGGCGAGACGGAAGAAGACTTTGCGCAGACGCTTTCTCTCGTGCAATCAGTCGGTTACGCGCAGTGCTTCAGCTTCAAGTACAGCCCGCGCCCAGGCACTCCGGCGGCGACCATGGATCACCAGATCGCGCCCGAGGTGATGGACGAGCGGCTGCAACGGCTGCAGGCCGCGCTCAATGCCAGCCAGCATGCATTCAATGCGGCCTCGGTGGGCAAGCGCTGCGCGGTGCTGGTCGAGCGCAAGGGGCGGCATGCCGGGCAATGGCTGGGCAAGTCGCCGTGGCTGCAGTCGGTCCACTTCGAGGGCGCGGCGGATATCGGGGACCTGGTTGAGGTGGAACTGGTGGCGGCCGGGCCGAATTCGCTGAGCGGGCGGTTGGTGGGGGGCTGAGCCCCGGCGCTGCGCTGGGCTGCGGCGTTGGGCCGTGGATGCTGAAACAAGTTCAGCATGACGGGGTCGAGACCGGAGTTCGTTTTTCCACATCGCCGCAGCGCAGCACGGCTTGTTTGTCATCATCCGTGGCCTATCTTTCCCTTAGGGAATCGCCCTTTCGGCGAGCCCGCAGAAAGGAGCGCATGGCCCGCAAAACTGCTCGCGCCACCGAAGGGATGGCGCATCCCTGGTCGTCCGACACCCGCCGCGAGAGCCCGCGGCGCGCCCGGGCGGAGCTGGAATTCGACGAGCCCACCGTGCTGGGCGCCCTGTTCGGGCAGTTCGATTCCAACCTCGTGCTGATCGAGAACCGCCTGGGCGTCTATATTGGCGCGCGCGGCAACCGGATCCAGATCGAGGGCGGCGAGGATGCAGTGGCCCGCGCGCGCGACGTGCTCAAGGGCATGCACCAGCGGATCATGAGCGGGCAGGAGATCGACGCCGGCGCGGTCGAATCGCTCATCGCCATGTCGAACGAGCCGACGCTCGAAGGAATCATCACCGGCGGCAACGATGCCCCGCCGATCATGATCCGCACCCGGCGCAAGACCATCGTGCCGCGTTCGGCGACTCAGATCGACTACATGCGCAGCCTCGCCAAAGACGACGTGATCTTCGCGCTGGGCCCGGCCGGCACCGGCAAGACCTATGTCGCGGTGGCCCAGGCCGTATCGCAGCTGATGAACGGCTCGGTCCAGCGGCTGATCCTCTCGCGGCCCGCGGTGGAAGCGGGCGAGCGACTGGGGTTCCTGCCGGGCGACATGAAGGAGAAGGTCGATCCCTACCTGCGCCCGCTTTACGATGCGCTCTATGATTGCATGCCGCCCGAGCAGGTGGAGCGGCGCATGGCCAGCGGCGAGATCGAGGTCGCGCCGATCGCCTTCATGCGCGGGCGCACCCTGGCCGATGCCTTCGTGATCCTCGACGAGGCGCAGAACACCACGCCGGCCCAAATGAAGATGTTCCTCACCCGCTTCGGCCAGAACAGCCGGATGGTGATCTGCGGCGACCCGCGGCAGGTGGACATCCCGGGCGGCGATTCGTTCAGCGGGCTGGCCGATGCGGTCAAGCGGCTGGAGGGCGTGGATGGCATCTCGGTGGTGCGCTTCAACGCGGCCGACGTGGTGCGCCATCCGATCGTCGGGCGGATCGTCGAAGCCTATGAGGGGAAGGACAGTTGAGCGCAAAAGGGAGCGATGTCGCCCGCGAGCATCACGTCCTGATCCGTCACGAAGTTGCAGATTACGCCGGATGGAAAGCGGTCTTCGACGAAGCTGCCGGGATCAGGCGATCGGCCGGCGAGATATCGTACCAGTTGCTGGCCTATGACGACGATGCCGCGCACATCGTCCATTTCTCCCGCTGGACCAGCCTGACCGCGGCGCGCGCGTTTTTCGAATCGGATGAACTGGTCGAGATACGCCGCAAGGCCGGGGTCAAGGCACCCGAATTCATTTATCTCAACGCCATAGAGGCCGGGGTTCTGGCATAGCCTTGACCGGACGCCCTTGCTCTTGATCCGTGGCTCCCCTAGCCATCGGTTCATGCTGTCTCTTGAAATCGATATCGAGGAACCCTGGCCGATCGAGGCGGACTGGGCGGATCTGGCCGAGGCTGCCGCCGAGGCGGCGATGGCCGTCGCCCCGGAGCTGGACAACCAGCGGCTCTCCGCCTCGGTGCTGTTTACCAGTGACGCCGAGGTCCACGTGCTGAACCGCGAGTGGCGGGCCAAGGACAAGCCGACCAACGTGCTTTCCTTCCCGATGATCACGCGGGCCGACCTCATCGCCATGGGCAAGGACGGCGCCCCGGAAATGCTGGGCGATCTGGCCCTGGCTTACGAGACTTGCGCCCGCGAGGCCGCCGACAAGGGCATCGCCGTGGAGGCCCATGCCGCCCACCTGATCGTCCACGGCCTCCTCCATCTGGCCGGGCACGACCACGAACTGGGCGAAGCCGAAGCCGGGGCGATGGAGGCGCTCGAAACAAAGGCGCTTGCGCAAATGGGGATCGCCGACCCATATCGCACATGAAGGCGCCGCGGACGGCGCGGGGCTGATACAAGGATACCGAGGCAGATGGCCGATCATGGCCGCAATGGCGAGAGCGCCGGCGGAGAGGCGGACAGTAGGCGCAGCCTGTGGAAGGGCCTGCGCCGTCTGCTCGGCGGCGATCATGACCAGTCGCTGCGCGCGGCCCTTGAAGAGGCGATCGACGAGCACGAGGACGAGGGGGACGCGCCGGAGGGCGATCTTTCGCAGCTCGAACGGCAGATGGTCCGCAACCTGCTCCACTTCAGCGAGCACGATGCCGACGACGTGGCGATCCCGCGCGGCGAGATCGTCGCCGTGCCGACTTCCGCCAGTTGGGACGAGCTAGTCGCCATGTTCGCCGAGCATGGCCACAGCCGCATGCCGGTCTACCGCGACACGCTCGACGAGATCGTCGGCATGATGCACCTCAAGGACGTGTTTCCGTTCCTTGCCACCGCCAAGGCCCCGCCGCGCGACTGGACCGTGCTGATGCGCCAGCCGCTGTTCGTGCCGCAGGCGCGCGGCGCGCTCGACGTGCTGGCCGACATGCGGGCCAGCCGGGTCCACCTTGCCGTGGTCATCGACGAGTATTCCGGGACCGACGGGATCATCACCATCGAGGATCTGGTCGAGGAGATCGTCGGCGAGATCGAGGACGAGCATGACGACGCGCCGACGGACCTGCTGGTTGCCCTGGGCGACGGAACCTGGGAGGCCGATGCCCGGGCCGAGCTCGACGATGTGGGCGAGCGGATTGACCCGCGCCTGGCCGAGGTCGAGGAGGATATCGACACCATTGGGGGCCTGGCCTTCCTCCTGGCCGGACAGGTTCCGCCCATTGGGGCAGTTCTTGCTCATTCCAGTGGCTGGAATCTTGAGGTAACTGCGGGTAACGAACGCCACGTTACCCGGTTGCGACTGCATCCACCTGGCGAAACCCAGCCGGCCCCGGCCTGACGACCAACCAGAATCAAAACAGAAAGACCGTCTTCTGCCCATGCGCCGATTGCCGCCCCTGAGAGCGCTTGAAGCCTTTGTGCGGGTCGTTCGCCTTGGCTCGGCCAAGGCCGCGGCGACCGAGCTGGGCCTGAGTCCTTCGGCCCTGTCGCGCCGGGTCCAGGCGCTGGAGGACTTCACCGGCAAGAAGCTGTTCCACCGCCAGCATCAGGCCATGCGCCTGACCGAGGACGGGCAGGCGTTCTACGATGCCGTCAGCCCCAAGCTCGACGAACTGGCCGATGCGGTGGAAAGCCTGGTCGATACCGGGCAGGTCCTGCGCCTGCACCTGGGCGTGCCGCCGCTGTTCGGCGGGCAGCGGCTGTTCCCCCGCCTTCCGGAACTGCGCAAGCTCCACCCGCGCCTGCACATCGACATCGATACCAGCCCGCACCAGGAAACCCGGGTCGGCGATTCGCTCGATGCCGCGATCATCCTGTCGAAGGGGCCGGACGCGTCGCTCTATTCGGTGCGGCTCGATCACAACCGGGTCTATGCGATCACCTCCAGGGCGATTGCGGACGAACTTGGGCCGGAGCCCGACCTCGCCAAGCTTTCGAAGCAGACGTTCCTAATCCATCATGATCTGCCCGACAGCTTCGTGGCCTGGAAGGCGGCTACCGGCATCGGCGATTTCACGCCGGTGGCGGTGGACCAGTACGATTCGGGCCAGCTCCTGCTCGAAGCGGCAGCCAATGGCCTGGGCATCGCGATCATGCACGACGACCATTTCGCCCGTTCGGGCGACGAGCGGCTGGCCCGGCTCTACGACTTCGAGGTGGAGAGCCCCTATTCCTACTGGTTCGTGTGCAAGCCGCGCGCGCTGGAAACCCGCCCGGTGCGGCTGTTTCACGACTGGCTGGTGAAGGCGGGACTCTAGGGGCGTTTCCCTAGCCGCGGCTTGGCGAAGATTTGGCGACCGGCGCGGCACAAGCGGCGCATGACCCTGATCGACCAGTCGCTGTTCACCCCAACCCCGCATTTCCGCGCCCGTCGCCGCCGGATCATGGTCCGCGTGCGGGTGGCAGGCGGCGATGGCCCGGCGCGCGAGGCCATGGCGCGCGACGTTTCGCCTGCCGGCCTGAGCGCCATCGCCCAGGTGGCGGCGCCCGGGCTCGGCGAGGTGGTCACCGTGGCCCTGCCCGACGGCTCGACCCTGTGGGGCCTGGTGCGCTGGGTGGAGGGCAAGGCTTTCGGCGTGGAGTTCGATACCGGTTCGCGCGATGGGCCGGTTACCGCGATCCCGGATTGACCGTTCAGGCGGCGATCGCGGCCACCTTGGCGCCGATCACCTGAACCGCATTGCCCGGCGCCATACGCACCTGCAGGCCGCGGCGGCCTCCATTGAGAAATATGGCGTCGTGGGCCAGCGCGGCTTCATCGATGACGGTCGGCACCTGGCGCCGCTGACCGAAGGGGCTGATGCCGCCAACCTTGTAGCCGGTCAGCCGCTCTGCCTGATCGGGCGGCATCATCGCCGCGGACTTGGAGCGCAGGGCCGCCGCCAGTTGCTTCATCGCCACCTGACGGTCGGACGCGACAATCGCGCAGGCGGGCTTTCCATCGGCGAGGACCATCAGCGTCTTGAACACGCAGCCCGGATCGACGCCCATGGCCTCGGCCGCTTGCAGGCCGACGCGGTCTGCCGCCGGATCATAAGCATATTCGTGAAGCGTGAAGGCGATCCCGGACCGGTCCAGTACCAGCGTGGCGGGGGTGCCCTTGGCCATGCGCGGTTCCTCAAGAATCAGGGCGCGGAAATTGCTTCCCGCGCCCCCTTGATCGTTAGCGAAGAGCCGGTCAGCCTTCCGAGACGGTGGCCTTGACGATCTTGCCCGGCTCGCGCGGGGGTTCGCCCTTGGGCAGCGCATCGACATGCTCCATGCCTTCGACCACCTGGCCCCAGACGGTGTACTGGCGATCGAGGAAGGTCGCATCGTCGAAGCAGATGAAGAACTGGCTGTTGGCCGAGTGCGGCGCCGAAGTGCGGGCCATCGAGCAGACACCGCGCACGTGGGGTTCGGCGTTGAATTCGGCCTGGAGATCGGGCTTCGACGAACCGCCCATGCCGGTGCCGTTGGGGCAGCCGCCCTGGGCCATGAAGCCGGGGATCACCCGGTGGAACTTGATCCCATCATAGAAGCCCTCACCGACGAGTTCCTTGATGCGGGCGACGTGGCCCGGGGCGAGATCGGGGCGCAGCTTGATCTTGACGTCGCCGCCCTGGCCGTTGCCGGTATCGAGCGTGAGGGTGAGGAATTCATCGGCCATCTGGCGGTCTCCTTGAGAATAGCTCGCGCCGATATAGGCTGCTCGAACATAAAGTCACGGGGGACCGGCCGGGCCGGTTGCAATTATGGAATTGGGCAATAGACCGGCCGCATGGCTGCCGACGACCGCGCCCCCGATCTGCTCGAGCAGGCCGACGCCCTTTCCGGGACCGAAGACCTGCGCGAAGCGCCGGAGCGGACCGAGGATTCGGACCGGCTGGACAAGGAAAACCGGCTGAAGAGCGACTTCGTCCGCCGGGTCCGCGACGCGCTCGAAGAGGGCGAGCGGGACCAGGTCTACGATCTGGTGGAGCCGCTGCATCCGGCCGACATCGCCGACCTGTTCGAACTGCTCGCCCCCGACGAGCGCCCGGGCCTCGCCGCAGCGATAACCGACCTGCTCAGCGCCGACGTCATCGCCGAACTCAATGACCACGTCCGCGAGGCCCTGGTCGAGGAACTCGACGCCGAGGACATCGCCGAGATCGCCGAGCAGCTCGACACCGACGACGCGGTCGCCATGCTCGAGGATCTCGACGAGGAGGACCAGCAGGCCGTCCTCGCCGAGATGGAGCCGGAGGACCGCGCGGCGATCGAGAGCGCGCTGGCCTTCCCCGAGGAATCCGCCGGCCGCATCATGAGCCGCGATTTCATCGCGGTGCCGGAATACATGAGCGTGGGCGACCTGATCGACTACCTGCGCCGCGACAAGGACCTGGCGACCGAATTCTGGGAAGTCTTCGTGGTCGACCAGCGCCACCACCCGGTCGGCACCTGCGCGCTCTCGTGGATTCTGCGGGCTCCCCGTGACGTGGCCCTGGCCGACGTGATGAAGCGCGACCAGACGCTGATCCCGGTCGGCATGGACCAGGAAGAAGTGGCCCTGCGCTTCCAGAAATATGCGCTGATCTCGGCCGCGGTGGTTGACGATTCAGGCCGTCTGGTCGGCCAGATCACGGTCGACGATGTGGTCCACATCATCCAGGAGGAGGCCGGCGAGGACGCCCTGCTGCTCTCGGGCGCGGGCGACGGCGACATCAACGAGCCGCTCCCCAGCACGATCAAGACCCGCATGTGGTGGCTGACCATCAACCTCGGCACGGCGATCCTCGCCTCGGCCGTGGTCGCCGCCTTCGAGAGCACGATCAGCCGGCTGGTCACGCTCGCCGTGCTGATGCCGATCGTCACCGGCATGGGCGGCAATGCCGCGACCCAGACCATGACGGTGACGGTGCGCGCCCTCGCCACCAATCAGCTGACCAGTTCCAACACCTGGCGCATGATCATGCGGGAATGGTGGATCGCCTCGGCCAATGGCTGGGGCCTGGGCATTCTCATGGCGATCGGCTGTCAGCTGGTCTACCACGACTGGTGGCTGAGCATGGTCCTGCTGCTGGCCATGCTGCTCAACAGCCTCAACGCCGGTCTTTCGGGGGTGCTGATTCCAATGGGGCTCAACCGGCTGAAGATCGACCCGGCGGTGACCTCCACCGTCTTCGTGACGACGATGACCGATACGTTCGGATTCTTCTTCTTCCTGGGCCTGGCCGACCTGTTCAAGCTGAGCGCTTGAGCCGGGGCCGTGCCGCTCAGCATGACCAAGGTGGCCTATGGGGCGCAGTCGCTGGAGGAAGTCCACGGCTGGTTCGAGCAGCGCGGTGAGGTCCACCGGGTGACGACGCGCTACCTGCCCAAGCGCCATGCCGAGATGATCGGCGGCTCGGTCTACTGGATCCTCAAGCACCAGCTGGTGGCGCGTTCGGAAATCCTCGGCTTCGAGGAAACCGAGGGCGGGCGCACGGCCATTGTGGTTTCCGGACGGCTGATCGACGTTCGCCCACGCCCCCGCCGCGCGCACCAGGGATGGCGCTATCTGGAGGAAGCCGACGCGCCGGCGGACCTTGCCGCGGGCGACGATGGCGAGGTCTTGCCCGGGCACCTTGCGCACGAACTGGGCAAGCTGGGGCTGCTGTAACCGGGCTTGGCCAGATGGACGAGGAATCCTAAGGTCGCGGCATGAAGGCTCCGCCGCCCGGGTTGAAGATCAAGCTCCAGGTCTATTGCGGCCAGGACATCGCGATGGGCCCGGGCAAGGCGGACCTGCTCGAAGCAATCGACCGGTGCGGCTCGATCGCGGCCGCTGGCCGGGCTCTGGGGATGAGCTATCGCCGCGCCTGGCTGCTGGTCGATGCCATGAACCGCTGCTGGTCGGAACCGCTGGTGGCGACCGTGTCCGGCGGCGCAACCACCAGCGGGTCGGCGCTGACGCCGCTTGGGCGGGACGTCCTGGCGGGCTACCGGGCGTTGCAGGCAACAGCCGCGGCTGGGACGGCCTCAGCCTGGGGCCAGCTCGCCAAGCATTTGCTCCCGAGCCCGCGCGCGCGGATGTCAGTGACCTCCGGAGACGCCGAGCGCGACTTTCGGCCGCGGGACAAGCCAGACCAGCGCCAGCGAAATTAGCCCGCCGATTGCCGCCAGCAGGAAAGTGTGATCCATTGCGAGCGTCACAGCCTGCTCATCAACCAGATTGTTGATGATCGTGAGAACGGTGTCGCCACCCATGCCGGTCCCCGAGAGGGTCTGACTCACGGCGTCGGGATGAAGCACATCGGCAAAACCATTATGCTTGATCCGCTGCTGGTCGCCCCAGTCATTCAGCACGACCGACGTGACCACGGCGATCGCCATGGTGCGCATGAAGTTCTGCAGTCCCGCTGCCGACGGCACCTCGCGCGGTTCGACCGAACTTAGCGCCATCTGCGTCAGCGGCATCATCATGAACATCATGGTGAGCCCCTGGACGATCTGCGGCCGGGACAGCGACCAGAAATCCATTCCGCTGGTCCAGCCCATCCGGAC
>Ga0070669_100000622_pt1 | contig 26211 bp, 19 predicted proteins | sample KBSS53metaG_FD_64680 | JGI IMG/M metagenome (GOLD analysis project Ga0070669, IMG submission 64680) | Switchgrass rhizosphere microbial communities from Kellogg Biological Station, Michigan, USA - KBS S5-3 metaG | ecosystem: Host-associated > Plants > Roots > Rhizosphere > Soil ...
TGCATCCGTGACTCCCCAATCGTCGAATCACCGCATCCGCGAATCGTCGATCACCGCGACAGCTCAGCGATGCCACGATTCGAGGAGCCGAGGATTACTGATGCAACGACTAGCGATTCAGCGACTAGCGATTCAACGATTAGCGATTCAACGATTAGCGATTCAGCGATTAGCGATTCGGGATCAGTGATCAGTGATTAGCGATTCCGAGTCTGTCCGGCGACCGCGGCGGCGGCGCGAGCGGCGGCCTCCGGGTCGCCCAGGTAGTAGTGCCGGATAGGCCGCAGCGAATCGTCAAGCTCGTAGACCAGTGGAATCCCCGTCGGAATATTCAGTTCGACGATCTCGTCGTCGGGCACCTTGTCGAGATACTTCACGAGCGCGCGCAGGCTGTTGCCGTGCGCGGCAAGGATCACCCGCCGCCCTGACTTGACTGCCGGCGCGATCGTCTCGTGCCAGTAAGGAAGAAACCGTGCGACGGTGTCCTTCAGCGACTCGGTGAGCGGGACCTCTTCGCGTTCGAGATCGGCGTAGCGGGGATCACGTCCTGAGTACCGATCGTCGTCGGGATTGAGCGGCGGCGGTGGAATGTCGTAGCTTCGGCGCCAGATCTTCACCTGCGCGTCGCCGTGCTTCGCGGCAGTCTCCGCCTTGTTGAGCCCCTGCAGCGCGCCGTAATGACGCTCGTTGAGGCGCCAGTTCTTGCTCACGGGAATCCACATCAGATCGAGCGCGTCGAGCGTGATCCACAATGTGCGAATGGCGCGCTTCAGCACCGATGTGAACGCGATGTCGAAGACGTAGCCTCCGTCTTTGAGGAGACGTCCGGCTTCGGTCGCTTCCTGTCGGCCCTTTTCCGACAGATCCACGTCGGTCCAGCCGGTGAAGCGGTTCTCTTTGTTCCAGGTGCTCTCGCCGTGGCGCAACAGGACGAGCTTGAACATCACCGCGCTCCCAACTGTTTGATCGCCGACCTGCCGGCGTAGCGTCCGCCGGATCCGAGCTGCTCCTCGATTCGAAGCAGCTGGTTGTACTTTGCGACGCGATCAGTTCGGCTGGCGGATCCGGTCTTGATCTGTCCGGCGTTGGTCGCCACCGCGAGATCAGCAATCGTCGTGTCCTCCGTCTCACCGGAACGGTGCGAGATCACGCTGGCGTATCCGGCATCACGCGCCATGGCGACCGCGTCGAGCGTTTCGCTGACAGTCCCGATCTGATTCAGCTTGACGAGCAGCGCATTGCCGATCTTCTCGCTGATTCCGCGACGGAGGATCTCGGGATTGGTGACGAACACATCGTCGCCGACCAGCTGCACCCGCTCGCCAAGGGCGTTGGTCAGGGTTTTCCAGCCGTCCCAGTCACCTTCGGCAAGACCGTCCTCGATGGAGATGATCGGATACTGGCGAACCCAGTCCTCGTAGAGCTTCACCATCTCGTCGGCGCTGCGCGTCCTGTCTTTCGACTTCTTGAACTCGTAGTTCTTGTGGTCGTCGTTCCACAGCTCGCTCGAGGCGACGTCGAGCGCCAGGTGAACCGTTTCGCCCGGCTTGTATCCTGCCTGGACGACCGCCTCGAGGACGACATCGAGCGCTTCCTGGTTCGATGAGAGGCTGGGCGCAAAGCCGCCTTCGTCGCCGACACCGGTTGAATGTCCCTTCTTCTTGAGGATGCCGCGAAGGGTATGAAAGATCTCGGCGCCGCATCGCACGGCGTCGGCAAAGCTCGAGGCCCCGACCGGCATCACCATGAACTCCTGAAAGTCGACGCTGCTGTCGGCATGGGCGCCGCCATTGAGAATGTTCATCATCGGCACGGGCAGCACCGTGCCGGCTGCCGCACCATAGAGACGGGCCGCGTGCTTGTACAGCGGCACACCCTCGGCGGCGGCATTGGCCTTGGCGAGCGCCATCGACACGCCAAGCAGGGCATTCGCTCCGAGTCGTCCCTTGTTCGGCGTCCCGTCGAGTTCAATCATCGCCGTATCGATCGCGCGCTGATCGGCGTCGAGGCCAGCCAGTTTTTTCGCCAGCTCGCCGTTGATGTTGGCGACCGCTTTGGTCGCCCCCTTTCCGAGATAGCGTTTCTTGTCGCCATCGCGGAGCTCGAGTGCTTCACGCTGCCCGGTCGACGCCCCCGACGGAACCGCCGCACGTCCGAACGCTCCACCGGCGAGCGTCACATCCACTTCCACGGTCGGATTCCCACGCGAATCGAGAATCTCCCGCCCCTTTACTGTCTGTATCTTCACTATGCGTCCTTTTGACTCTTACGATGTGTCTGCGTTCTCAATACCCGTGGGGCCCCACCCCTTTTCCCTTTTCCCTTTCTGTATTCCCTCGCTTATCGAACTCTTCCTCGACGTGCAGTGCCTCTGCTGAGATGTCGCCGATGAACGGCTCGTCGTCGGTCGTGACGACCACGATCCCGTTGTCGCTGACCGTGTGTCGCCGTCGATCCTCTTCTTCGTTGAAGCCAATGAGCGCGCCGCGAGGAACGAAGACGTCGCGGTCGACGATCGCGCGCCGGATGCGCGCGTGGCGGCCGACGCGCACGCCGGGCATCAAGATGCTTTGATCGATGTCGCAGAAGCTGTGGACGCGAACGTTGGGGCAGAGCACGCTGCCGGTGATGCGACTGCCGGAAATGATGCACCCTGCCGAAATGATCGAGTCGAGCGCCTGTCCGCACCGGCGGCCTTCATCGGCGAAGACGAACTTCGCCGGCGGTGCTTGCACCTGGTAGGTGCGGAGCGGCCATTCGGGATCGTAGAGATTGAAATCCGGGTTGACGTGGCAGAGATCCATGTTCGCGTCGTAATACGCGTCGAGGGTGCCGATGTCGCGCCAGTACTTCGCCGCCTTCTTGTTCTCGTCGTAAAAACGATAGACGTAAACCGGCACCTTGGAGATGAGCGAGGGAAGGATGTCCTTGCCGAAATCGTGCGTCGAGTTGGTGCGCGCGTCGGCCTCGAGTGCAGGAACGAGCACGTCCATGTCGAAGATATAGATGCCGAGGGACGCGAGCACCTGTTCGCCGGGCGGCAGGTTCTTCGGTTTCTCGAGGAACGCCGTCAACCGATCTTCCGTGTCCACTTGGAGCACGCCGAAACGCTGCGCTTCTTCCGAAGGCACGTCGATCGCGGCAATCGTGGCGCCGGCACCGCGCTCACGATGCAGGCGCAGCATCTTCGCGTAGTCCATTTTGTAGACGTGATCGCCAGACAGGAGAATCAGGTGCCGCGGATTTTCTCGAAGGATCGAATACAGATTCTGATACACCGCGTCGGCCGTGCCGAGGTACCAGTGTTCGCCGACGCGCTTCTGCGGGCTGAGAATCTCGATAAACTCGCCCAGTTCATCGGCGACGACGCTCCATCCCGTGCGGATGTGTCTGCTGAGCGAGAGTGACTTGTACTGAAGCGCGATGAAGATCTTGCGCAGACCCGAGTTGATGCAGTTGCTGAGTGTGAAGTCGATGATGCGATACGGACCGCCGAAGTAGACGGCCGGCTTGGCGCGTTCTTTGGTCAGCGGATAGAGCCGTTCACCGACGCCTCCAGCCAGCACCATCACGAGAACATCGTCCAACAAGAGAACTTCCTCCGGTGTCGGCCTAGCGCTTCAGTACGACGCGGGCGGGGGCGCCGTCACTGCCCGCGATTTTGAGCGGCAGGCAGTACATCTCATACATGCCGGCCTCTGCTTCGGAGAGGTTGAGTCCTTCGATAATGACGACCGATTGCGACAGGAGCGCCCGATGGGCCGGCGCACCGGCCTTCTTGAACTGCTCGACCGACAAGTAATCAATGCCAACGACCTTGACCCCTTGATCGACGAGGTAGCGGGCGCCGTCTTCGGTGACGTAGGTGTAATCCTGATGGAACGCTTCACCATTCCACAATGCGGAGTTCACCGTCTTCAGCAGCACGCGAATGTCTTCTCGCAGGCCGGCGGCCGCGAGCTCTTCTTTGCCAATCCCCCCGCGTTTTGTGATCTCGACCACGCGCGCGCGTCCGATCAACAGATCGAGCGCAAGCGCGTCGACACCCGCGCCGTCGTCGAAGAAATGTTTCGGTGCATCGACATGCGTGCCCGTGTGCGTGCCCATGACCAGCTTCGACACGTTGGAGCTGCCACCGGCGGCAATGCGTTTCACCGGTTGCAACTCGAACTCGGGGTTCCCGGGATAGGCGGGAATGCCTGCGGCGAGTGACACGCTCACGTCCAGAAACTTGGGTCCGCGAGCCATAAACCGGTGATGATATCACCCGTCGTTCACGAACCTCTGACGTGTCAGTCTCCAGTTGCCAGTTTCCAGTCTCCAGTTTTTGAGCTAACGGGGAACTGGGAACTGGTCACTGGGAACTGGAAACTCTCCAATGGGCCAATTCGACTCCCGATTTGGCCTAATTCCACCCTGAATGGCCGCCCTCGAGCGTGCGCCAAACATCGTTTACTTTCTTTGACTTGGCGGAACAGGTCGCCTATGATCATGTGGATATTTCAGCCACATGCGCTGGAAACGAAAGCACGTCGTAAGCGGTAACCGCCGGGCGCGGTCTGGACGGCGAGCGGTCGCCGTGGTGTTGTTCGTCGCATGTACGATCACCGTCACCGACGCCTCAACTCAGCAAAACCGCTCCGATCGTCGCAATCAGGATCGCCTCGAAGACGCGCAGCGCAAAGAAGGTGAAGCGCTGCTCAACCTCGCTGACGCCGCAATGTCGGGCCGTCTGGTGTCCGACTTCTCAATCCGGTGGAACAACGACTTCTTCAAGGCCCAGACGGGCACGTTCGTTCCGTTTACCGTCACGATTGATCGGTCGAGCCTGACGGCCATCGATGGTCTGATGTACGTTCGAGCGACGCGGCGCGACAATGCGATGGCGCGCTCGCGCGAAGGCCTGGTGCGGTATCCATTCGACGTCATCTTTCCCGTGGCCCTCACCGCCCCGGCGGGCCAGCCCGTGCGCATTACGCGCGGGTTCGCCGTCGCCCCGGGCGATTACGACGTCTACGTTGCGCTTCGCGAGCGATCACCGGATCCCCTCGACGGTGGTAAGCGTCTCAAGGGTGCTGTGCTGAAGCAGCCGCTGACGGTTCCTGACTTCTGGACGGGAGAGCTCGCGGCCAGCACGGTGATGCTCGCCGACAGCATCGATGAAGTGGCAGCGCCAGTCGCGGGTGACGAGGTGCTCGAGCGTCCGTACGTGATCGGAATGCACGAGATTCACAAAGCCGCTGAAACGAGCTTTCGGCGCAACCGCGAACTCATTGTTGTGTTCTTGATTTACAACGCCTCCGGACCTGCGGGAAAGGATTTCGACATCGAGGTCGACTATCACCTGTTTCGGCGTGACGCGAGTGCGAAAGCTGAGCCGGCAGCCACCGACGCTTCCCATCCACCTGCGCGTGCCGGCGAGAGTTACGTGACGCGTACGCCGCCTCAACGGTTCAAGCCGTCGATGATGGGCCGCGATTTCGATCCGTTGAACGGGCCGATTCTCGCCGGACAGGGGATTCTGTTATCGTCGTTTCAGGAAGGCGAATACCGCCTCGGCATTACGATCACCGATTTGATGTCGCGGCAGTCGCTTTCGCGAGACATCACGTTTTCGGTCGCTGGTTCGTGAGTATTGGAGGAGCCATGGGGCGCATGAATCGCGTGCTCTCGGCATTAGGGGTGGCGGCGATTGCCGCTGCGGTCAGTCCCTCGTCTGGGCTCGCGCAGCAGACCGCACCCGCTCGCGCTCCGGAATTCCGAAACGTCACCGCCGCGCTCAGTGGCGCGATTAAGGGCGTCGTCAGTGACGACCTCGGGGGACCTCTCGCCGGCGCGATGGTCTCGGCGCTTGGCGCCACGACGGCGATGACGGTGACCGACGCCAACGGCCATTTCTCGCTCGACAAACTTCCCGCTGGTGATTACACGCTGCGCGCGCATCATCCTGGCTTTGTCGCCTCGCGTCGAGAGAACGTCCGCGTTGGTGTCATGCCGGCATCGATTCATCGCCTGCAGCTGCATCGGGTCGATGGCGCCGTTGCGACCACGGGTACGGTGACCGCAACCGACGGCGTGACGACACGGCCGATTCTTGCTGCGGGCTTTGGTTTGCCTTCCGTCGAGTCCGGAGATTCGAAGACTGGCGACGACGATCACTCACACACCGACACGGCGTGGCGGCTGCGACACTTGTCGCGCAGCATCCTCAAGGATGCGTCAAGCATTGTCGTCGTCGAGACCAGCGACGACAGCATCGCGCCCGAGGGTTCGTTCTTCGGGCACATGGGGCAATCAGCGAGTACCGCGGTCGCATCGTTCTTCGCTGACCTGCCATTCAGCGGCGAGGTCAACTTCCTGACGACCAGTGCGTTCGCTCCCGGTCATCTGTTTTCTGGCGACACGCTACCGCGCGGCGTCGCGTACATGGCGATTGGCGCGCCTACCGGCGCTGGCGACTGGAATATGCGCGCGGCCATGAGTCAGGGGGACCTGTCGTCGTGGATCGTCGCCGGGTCATTCCTTTCGAAGCGTGAAGGCAGTCATAGCTACGATCTTGCGTGGTCGTACAGCACTCAGGAGTATCAGGGCGGCAATCCGCTCGCGCTCGCCGCAGTCAGCGACGGCAAACGCAACGTCGGCGAAATCTACGGTCTCGATCGGTGGACTGTCGGACCGGGTGTGTCGGTCGAGTACGGGGGACGCTACGCGCGGTACGACTACCTCGTCCAACCGGCATTGTTTAGTCCTCGCCTGGGCTTCTCGCTCGAACCGACCAAGGCGTTTCGCGTGAGCGCCGTGCTCGCGCAACGAATGATCGCACCGGGCGCGGAAGAATTTCTCACGCCAGCGGTTGCCGGACCGTGGCTGCCACCGGAGCGGACCTTCTCGCCGTTGAGCGGCGACAGTTTCCGCGTCGAGCGCGCCCGAGATCTCGACCTCATGGTCGAGCACGATTTTGGTCCGTATGCGTTTGGCGTGCGCCGATTCTTCCAGGGCGTCGACAACCAGTCGATGACCATCTTCGGAATGCGCGCACCGGACGGCACTCGATCGGTCGGACATTACTACGTCGCCGGCGCCGGCTCGGTCGACGTCGACGGGTGGGGAGTTCGTCTGAGTTCTAACGTGTCGAAACGCGTGAGCGGCTCGGTGGACTACTCGCTCATGCACGGTCGATGGAATTCATTCGGCGAGATCACCGAGGCGCGTCCATGGCTTGCGCGGCTGACGCGGGCGCAGGACGAAGACATGCACGATCTCACGACGTCGATCCAGACGGCGATTCCGGAGACCGCCACGCGCGTGTTCGTGCTCTACAAACTGAATACGGGATACGCGCGGCGCAGCGACCTGCTATCGGACACAGGACTCGACGCCCGGTTCGACGTTCAGATCAATCAGGCGCTTCCATTTGGTCTCGGAAGCACGAAGTGGGAAGTCCTGGTTGGTGTGCGCAACCTGTTCCGCGATCCGACTGACCCGGCGTCGGTATACGACGAACTCCTTGTCGTTCGCCCGCCGAAGCGCGTGGTCGGCGGTTTCCTCGTTCGGTTCTGACTTCTCGTTTTCCGTCGGCGCGCTATACCGCGCCACTTGAAGCGGCCCGCTCTCGCTCGTGGAGCCTATGGCCCGTCCGGCCATGGCCTTAGCGGCGGCGGACCATTTTTTTGCCCTCAAAACGGCGATCCAAGTTTTTGGCGGCCACGTCCACGTGGTTGGAAGGGGATCCGCAGTCGACCAGGCGCGAAGCCAGAAACTAAAGCAAATCAGTTACTTACGACCATGAGGCTACAGGAACTCGGGGAACGGGGATTGCTACGTGAAGCCCCGCCACGAGTCCGTGCGCAGTTGACGCCTACGACGACGGAGTATCTGTTGAATATTGGGAGCCGCGGCCGTGCACTCGTTCGATTGACAGCTCAGCTGGCTGTCGTCGTCCTGTTGCTGTGCCTTGCGGCGGCGAACATGTACGTTCGCGCGACCTGGAGCGAGCCCGAGGACGGCGTCCTCTGGAGGGCCACCCCTGACGGCGTCGTCGCTTTGGAGGTCGCACCTGAGTCGCCCGGGGCGCGCGCGGGCATTCGTGCCGGCGACATCCTTGCGGAAATCGATCGCCAGCCTATCGACACCGAAGCCGACGTTGTCGCGCGGCTGCATCGAGCGGCCGACAGCGATGCCCTCACTTACACGCTGATCAGGACGAAGACGCGGGAGACGCTGCGCCTGCCGCTGGCGCCGATTCCGTCCGGGGCGCGCGCGCTTTACTTCATGCTCGCACCGGTCGGCATTTTTGCGCTGCTGGTCGGCGCCGGCGTGCGGTTTCGGCGGCCGGACAATCAAGCCACGCTGCACTTCTTCTGGTTGACCGTCGCATTTTTCGGGATGCTCGCCTTCTCGTTCAGCGGCCGTCTCGACACGCTCGACTGGATCGTCTATTGGGCGGATGTCGTCTCGACGCTGCTCCTGGCGCCCCTCATCGTTCACTTCGCACTCGTGTTTCCCGAACGTCCCGACAGCTGGGCACACTCGGACGCCGGACGAACGGCATTACCTCTGCTGTATTTGCCGGCTCTCCTGCTGTTTGCCGCCCGCGTGTCGATGTTGATGCGCGTGCACCAGCAGGGAACGGTGTTCTCGAATGTGGTGACGCTGGTTGAGCGCGGTGAGCTGATCTGTCTTGCCGTCGGCTTGATCGTCGGCCTCGGGATCATGATCCGTGCGCTCGGACGGGCGCGCTCGGTTACCGCGCGTCGCCAGCTGCGATGGATTGTGGGAGGCACCGCGTTCGGGGCCGTGCCGTTCGTGCTGGGCTACGCGATTCCCTTTGCGCTTGGATTCACTCCGTTTCGCGGTGCCGACGCCACGGCGGTGCTGCTCGGAGTCGTTCCGCTCGCGTTTGCGTCCGCCATTGTTCGTTACCGCTTGATGGACGTCGAAGTCATCATCAAGCGTGCGCTGGTCTACGCCGCGGCGATTGCGGCAATCGCCGCGATATACGCGATTCTCCTGAAGCTGGCGATGGCGTTTCTGGGCGGCAGCGACAACAAGCCCAACTTCATTATTGCGCTGCTCGCCACACTCGTCGTCGTTCTGCTTTCGCGCCCCGTGAAGAACGCGATCCAGGCCGGACTCGATCGCATGTACTACCGCGATCGTTACGATTACCGCCGCGCACTGGTGACCTTCGCTCGCGATCTCAACAGCGATCTCGACTTGCAGCGGCTCAGCGAGCGGCTGGTCCATCGGGTCATGGAGACGCTGGTCGTCGACCGGATGGCTCTCATGCTCGCACCGGCGGCGACGGGCAGAGAGGGAGAGTTCATCACGATCGCTCATATCGGATTTGCAGGAGCGCCGGCTCTACTTCCCCGGGGATCCCAGGCCGGAGCTCGCTTGATTGCCGGACATACGCTCTCGCTCGACGATCCGTTGACTCAGCGTCGAGTCGACGCGGGGGAAATCGATTTCTGGCGCGAGGCGGGGATCCATTACTTCGTTCCCTGCGTCTCGAAAGAAGGAACCATTGCGGTCATGGCACTCGGCCGCAAGGCGAGCAATGAACCGCTGAGCAGCGAGGACATGGCGCTTCTCGCAGCGGTCGCGGCGCAGGCGGCGACGGCGCTGGAAAACGGCCGCCTGTATCGACAGCTCCGCAACAAGGCGGACGAGGTCGAACGGATGCGGGAGTTCAGCGAGAATATCCTGGAGTCGCTGAACGACGGTCTCGCCGTTGTCAACCGCGACGATCGCATCGTCCGCTGGAACAGGCGACTTGAAGAGTTGTACGGCATTCGGCACGAAGGGGCGGTCTCCCGTCGTCTGGACGAGATCTTTGAGCCTGGTTTTCTTGAAGTGCTTCGATCGGCGCGCCGCGAGTCGCCAGAGGGGGCCGCGTTCTATCGGGTGCCGCTCACGACGAGACAGGAACCGGCCCGACGGCTGCTCGTCAACCTTGCCACCACGCCGCTGCGTGATTCAGACGGCGCTACTGCCGGAACGATCGTGATCATCGAGGACATTTCGGCCCGGGTGCAGCTCGAAGAGCAGTTGCAGATCTCCGAGAAGATGGCATCGATCGGTCTGCTTGCGGCAGGCGTGGCGCACGAGGTGAATACGCCGCTGACGGGCATTTCCAGCTTTACCCAGATGTTGTTGCAGGGAGCCGAGCCCGACGATCCGAAGACCAAGGTGCTCGAGAAGATCGAACGCCAGACATTCCGGGCCGCAAAGATCGTGAACGGTCTGCTGAATCTCGCCCGGCCGGCGCAGACCGATAGCGCCGCGGTGGATGTGAACGTCGTCATCAACGACGTCCTCGTGTTGCTCGAACACCAGCTGCGTAATGGCCGCATTCAGGTGCGTAAGGAACTGAACCCATCGCCGTTACTCGTGCAGGGCGTTGAGTACAAGCTGCAGCAAGTGTTCCTCAATCTTTGCCTCAACGCTCGCGATGCGATGCCACGTGGCGGATGGTTGACGATCGCGACGCGCGAGGACGAAGCCGGGGCGATCGTCGAGGTGGCGGATACCGGCTCGGGAATTCCGCCCGAGCAGCTTTCGCGGATCTACGATCCATTCTTTACCACGAAGGAACTCGGCAAAGGCACCGGCCTGGGCCTGTCGATCACCTACGGGATCGTCCAGGAACACGGCGGCACGATCACCTGCGACAGCGCGATTGGGCAGGGCACGCGCTTCACGCTGGCGCTCCCGATGGTGTCGACCAAATCTATGGCCTCGGCGGCCACTCACAGGCAGGCATGATGATGCCGCGGTCTTCCGTTCCAGACCTTTCGCAGGCCGCGACGCGGCCGGGCTCGATCCTCGTCATCGACGACGAGGAGATCATGCGAGAGATCCTCGAAACGCTGCTCACCCGAGAGGGATATGAGGTCCGGCTCGCGGCGAGCGCGGCGGAAGGACTGGAGCATGCCCGTTCGGTGCCGTTCGATGCCGCCATCGTCGACATGATGATGCCGGGCATGGACGGCATCTCCGCGCTCGACGAGCTCAAGAAGATCGACGACGACCTGCCGGTGCTGATGATCACGGCGTTTGCGTCGGTGGAGAACGCCATCGCCGCGATGAAGCGTGGCGCCTACGACTACATCACCAAGCCGTTCAAGAACGACGAGGTCCTGGTGGTGCTGCGCAACGCGCTGGCACAGCGGCGGCTGGTGGCCGAAAACCGTGCCCTCAAGCAGAACCTGCAGGCGCGCGCCAATCGGTTTGGCGCGATCATTGGCCGCAGCTCGCGCATGCGGCAGGTGTTCGATCTCATCATCCAGGCGGCACCGAGCCGGACGACGATCCTGATCAATGGCGAGAGCGGGACGGGCAAGGAACTGGTGGCGCGGGCGCTGCATCAGAATTCGTCGCGCGCCGACCGCGCCTTCATCACCGTCAATTCAGGGAACCTGCCGCCGGATTTGCTCGAGTCGAACCTGTTCGGCCATGTCAAAGGCGCGTTCACCGGCGCCGTCTATCCCAAGAAGGGACTGTTCGAGCTCGCCGACAAAGGCACGATCTTCTTCGATGAGATCGGCAACATCCCGCTCGAGACTCAGGCCAAGCTGCTGCGCGTCATCCAGGAGCGCGAGTTCATGCGCCTCGGCGGCGTCGAAACGATTAAAGTCGACGTCCGGATCATCGCCGCGACCAATGTCGACCTGCAACGGATGATGGAGGAAGGGAAGTTCCGGGAGGATCTGTACTACCGCCTGCACGTGATTACCGTGCAGCTCCCTGCGCTGCGCGAACGCAAGGACGATATTCCGCTCCTGGTACAGCATTTCCTCGAAAAGTACGGCGAGGAGAACAACAAGACCCACCTCGACCTCACGGCCGATGCCCTCGATCTGCTCCAGGAATACGATTGGCCGGGAAACGTGCGTGAGCTGGAGAACGTGATCGAGCGTGCCGTGGTGCTGTCAACCGGCGCGAGAATCGATGCGGATCTGGTTCCCGATCACGTGCGCAGCAGCAAGCGTTTCCAGATGCCACAGTTCGTCGTCCCGCCCGAAGGCATCTCGTTGAAGGAAGTCATTACCGATTTCGAGAAGCGCCTGATCGAGTCGACGCTCGAAGCCGCGGGCGGAGTGCAGAAGCGCGCCGCCGAGCTGCTCCACATCAAGGCGACGACACTCAACGAGATGATCAAACGCTACGACATCCGTCCGCGACGCAAACGCGGCACGCTGGCCAGTCGTCCCGGTGCCGATCTTCCCGATGTCGAAGACATCGACGAGGGGGATGAGGTCGGCGCGATCAACCGGGATTAAGCCGCTAACCGGTCGATCGTCGCTGCGGTGTCGTGGTTCGCAACCTGGCGAACATCCGCTCGTACTTCGCCAGGATCACGTCCCACCGGTAATTGGTTCTCACGTAATCGCGGCCGTTGTGGCCCATTCGGGCGCGGAGCCGGGGCTCGGCCATCAACGTCTTCAGTGCCTCAACGAACTCATCGCGATCGGCGTAGTACAAACCGGCGTTGCTCTTGCGGCAATGCTCGACCAGCACTTCGCTGCGTGCGTTAGCCAGAATCGGCGTACCGACGGCGAATGATTCAAGTGCGAGGAGCGACAGGCTCTCGTACGGAGACGGAACGACGACGACCGTGGCGGCCTCGAGCGCCTGCACCCGTTCCTGGTCGGGAAGATAGCCTGCGAAACGGATGAACGGTTCCTCAGGCAGTGGCATCAGCTTGACGCCCATCAGCACCAGTGAGGCGTCCCCTCCGTCCTGCACGTAACTGCTGAAATATTCGATCAGCTCCTCGCAGCCTTTGCCCGGATCGATCCGTCCCCCGTACAAAGCGATCGGTCCGTGGAGCCGATGACGCCGCCGGAACATCGATCCGCGATGCGCGAGATGGGGACGAAACGTGGGGGACGAATCATCGACGCTCGCGTGATCGTCTGAGTCCTCCGATTCACCATGCCGCGGTGAGGTATGCTCGCGGGGGTAAGGCTGTGCGTGCGGCAAATCGACGCCGCAGCCGACCGTCTCTTCTTCGATGGCCCGAATCGAGAAGTGCGTCGTCAGGAATCGCCGCTCGACATCGGTGTTGTAGGCGAGCCCGGCCGGAAGGCTGAACAGCTCCTTATAGATGTCGAGGTGAATGGCCGGCTCGTCGTGCGCCGTTGGCACGAGGATACTCTTGTGGGGCGCGATCCTGGCGCCCATCACGGTTGGAGCGTAGAGGTAAGTGAAGAAGATCAGGACATCGTACTGCTGTTGATTACGATCGATGTACTCGAGCAGTGGTGGACACCATGGACCCTGCTGCTTGAGCCACTCGATTTCGTCTTCGCGCGTGTGCGAATTGTTGAATATCCATTCCGAGTAGCGATTGAAGGCGTGGATATCGCGCGGATGGGCATTGGCGAAGCGTCGGACCGTGACCCCGCGCACCCGATCCGATCCTTCGGGATACTCGTTTTTCCAGGTGATGTAGTCCTGAGCACACGTCGTCAACACCTCGACGTGATGCTTGGACGCCACGCGTTCGGCAATGAGCCGGCAGTGATATTCGGATCCACCGAGGATCTCCGTGCCGTAACGCTGGACGATAAACGCAATCTTCAATCGATCCTCAAATCAGCAGCAACTTCAGCGCAAAGTTGCCACGATCTCCATGAGCCGGCTCTCGATTTGCGCGGGTGAAAAATCAGCGAGCCGCCGCCGCTGTCCTTCAATTACCCGATCCCGCACCGGTCGATCGTATACGAGCATCCCCAGCATTTCGGCAGCTAGTTCCAGATCCTTCGGTTTGAAGAGCATTCCTGCACCGCCCAGTGTCTCCGGTACCGCCCCGGCGGCGTAGGCGAGCACCGGCACGTCGGCCGCCATGGCTTCGACCAGCGGTACACAGAATCCCTCGTGCTCGCTGAGCGAGACGTAAGCATCTGCCCAGCGATAAAACGCGGCGAGATCCTCGTCGGGAACCGGGCCGGTAAACCAGAAGCGATCGGGCAACATCTGGAATTCCGCGATTAACGCCTGCACCCGGGCGTGATATCGCGGCAGGCCGTCATAGCGGCCGACGAAGATAAAGCGATAGTAATTATCGATGTAGCGCTTGTAGGCCTCCGCCAGCCGGATGTGATCCTCGATCCGTTTGTTCGGGACGATGCGTCCGACAAACAGGATGTTGATGAGGCCATCGCCGAGAATCTTCTCGAGAGCGGGGCGCCGCGGTGCTGACGTTATCCGTTCAGTGTTGACCGCAATCGGCATCACGCCGGTCGGCTCGAATCCAAGGTCCTCCAGCTCCTGCCGATTGAACTCGGAGTCGCCGAGGGCAAGATCAACGTGCCCGACCAGCGATTGCAGCTCCTGGCGTCCGATCGCGGCCAGTCGAAACAGGCCGGGATCGTAGGGAGCGAAGAACGCCGCGGGAGTGATGTTGTGATACTGCAGAACGCGAGTGCCGCCGAGCGTTGTGAACGCCTGCGTCATCGGCGAGGGGAGCGCGAAATGAAAGATCGTGATGTCGCCACGGTGCGCATCCGGATCGCTGAACGGGCGCACATCTCCGCGAAGCGCATCATCCATCGTCAGTGCGAACAGATCTGAGGTGTGCCCTCCAGCACGCAACATGCCGCGTACCCGGCGCGCGCTGTCACCGATGGCGTCACCCTGGTGAGCCGCAGGGACCCACTGGTTGATGATCATGACGGCGGCCGGCGGCTGGCGGCTAGCGGCTGGTTTGTGGGCGTTTTTGCCGCAGTTTCGTCGTCGTTCGCCGATCGGCAATCGCCGGTCGCCAGTCGCGGATCGGTCGGCAGCGCCTTATACAACGCCGGCCGAAACTGGCGGAGCTCCTCGAATCGGTCGAACTGATCGAACTGATACCAGAAATCCCACGCGACTTCTGGTGGTTCGCGAGGTGGCGTCGCCAGCGCCTGGTCAACGTACCGTAGAAGCGTTCCCTCGAAATCGCGGGCGCGGAGACGCTGAAGCGAGGCGTCCTGCGATTGCAGGACCGCTTCCTCGATAAGCGGATCGAGCATGGCGTCCATCAACCGCGCGATCTCCAACGGATCCTTGGTGTCGTAGAGAACGCCGCCGCCGTCCATCGTGGCCGGAACGGCAGTCGCAGCGTAGGCGAGCACCGGCACCCGCTTGTAGAAGGCCTCCATAATCGGCACACAGAATCCCTCGTGTTCGCTGGCACACAGAAACAGGTCAGCCACGTCGTACAGCGCCGTCAGCTCCTCGTTGGAGACGTGGCCGAGGAAGTGCACGTCGGGGGTGCCGAGCCTCGCGATGAGCGCCTGCAGCATCGCCAGGTATCTCTCGAAGCCACTGTAGGAGCCGACGAGCAGCAGCCGCGATCTCAGGTTGTGACGCGTTCGGTAAGCGTGGAAGGCGCGGATCACATCCTCGAACTTCTTGTTCGGGATCACGCGCCCGACAAACAGGACGTTAGTCCACTCGTCGTCGAGGTCCGCAAGTCTGCGATCGGGGTCGCCATCGAGGTGACTGAAATCGGGAACGACAGGGAGGACCGCGGTCCGGGGATAGCCGAGGTCGCTGAGCTCCTGACGGTTGTATTCCGAGTCCCCGAGTGCCAGCTCACAGCGATCGATGTATGCCGTCAGCTCGCGGCGTCCATGAAAGCAGAGTTTGACGAGATCCTTGTGAATCCCGATGAAGTACGACGGGGGCGTGATGTTGTGGTAGATGAGCACCATCCGCCCTGGCAGTGCGTAGGCCGTCCGCGACGCGCGCGAGCCGATCGAGAAGTGATGAATCAGAACATCGGATGGACCGACGGCGCCGACGAGATCACGATAGTCGATGGTGAATGACTCGAGTCTCGGATCGGCGGTCTCGACGAAGATCTCGGATTGGTATCCCGCACGGCGCAGCACACGCTGAATCCCGAGCACTTCGTGTCCGATGGCGTCACCGTACCCCAGTGTCGCGAGGACCTGATGGACCCGAGGACGGGATGGCTGCGCAGCGTTCATGCCGATCTGGAGAGGTTCTCCGCTGCCCCGCTGCCTGGGACGACTGCGTTGGACGGAATCGTCGTGAGCACTTCGGCTGCCGGGCGCTGGTGACGCTGTCGTCGAGCCAACCATCCGCCAAGCGACTCGACCGGCCGGCGCGCGCCGGACGCGTCTTCGCGCTTCAATTGGTCAAACATATCGAGATACTTGCGCTCGATCACCGGCCAGGTGTAGTGCTGGGTGAAGTAATCGCGGCCGTTTCGGCCGAGCCGCGCGTGCAGCGGACCGTTTGACTCGAGCGCATACAGCGTTTCTGCGAACTCCTCGTAGCGTTCGTAATACAGCCCGGCGGCGCTGCGGATACATTGCCCCTTCAACACATCGCATCGGCCATTGGCGAGCACCGGCCGGCCAAGCGCCCACGCTTCGAGCGCAACCATCGATAGGCTCTCGAAATACGACGGCATGATCAACAGGTCCGAGGCGGCAATTGCGTCGAACTTGTCTTCATCAGGCAGGAAGCCCAGATGATGAATGCGCGGATGCTGTGGGATCGGCATGATCGCGCTGCCGATCAGGACCAGATCGAGGCCCCGAGGGAACGTGTTGGCGTAGCGCAGAAAGAAATCGAAGAGCTCCTTGCAGCCTTTGTTCTCGTCGATGCGCCCGACGTAGATGGCGAACGGCTTTCGCACGTTGTGCTTACGCCGAAATCGTTCGCCGTCAGTGCGGGCCGGGATCTCCGATCCGATGCCGACGACCACGCCAGGCACCTCTTCGTTGCGCGTTGCCGCCTGGATCATCGCCCGCTCTTCGTGCGAGTTGTACATGACCGCGCGCACGCTACGAAACGTCGCGCCAAAGATCCCAAGACCGATTGCGGGATCGCGTTCTGCCGTCGGCACCAGTAGTGCCTTCGCCGGAACCCGCCGCGCGCCGTGCCACGCGTGGTAGTAGCGGTAGCTGAAAAGAAGAATGAAATCGAGCTTCGACGCCGATCGTTCGAGGTAATCGATCATCGCCGGACTTGCGGGTCCCTCGCTCTCGAGCCAGGCGATTTCATCCGCGATCGAGTGGGGCTGGTCGAACACCCGTCGCGATTGTCGGCCGAAATGATTCGGGTCGCGTTCGTGGGTCACCGGGAACCGGCGCACCGGGATGCCATTGACCTGGTCGACGCCCTCAGGCCGTTCGTTCCTCCACGTCACGTAATCGCGCGCACAGGTCGTGACCACCTCGACCTCGGCGTGACGGGCCAGGCGTTCGGCGATGTATCGCGCATGCAATTCAGCGCCGCCGTTGATATCCGCGCCGTAGCGCTGGACCGCAACCGCGAGCTTCACGACTCTGAAGGTTCCCCGTCCGTGTCGCGGTGTACAGGGGGCAGACCCCGGTCGTCGCGGTCGTCGGACTGCTCACCAATCGGCTCCGCCTCTCCGCCTTCCGACATCGGCGTGCCGCCAGCACCCAAGGCACCCTGGGCACCCTGGGCACCCTGACCACTCCTGCCACCCGTTCGCTCCTCAGGCCTCCGGCGTCCGCGCCGGCGTCTGCGCCGGTTCCTGCGCTCCGACTGCTCGGGGGACTCCGGCGCACGGGAATCCCCTCCGCCGCTTGGTGGCTGAAGTGGCGGAACGGCGCCTGGACGATACTGGACGACCCCTTCGAGGGCGCGTGCTCGGCGCTCATCGAAATCCAGGCGGCTCGACATCGACTCGACCCGCATCTTCAAGTTCTTGACGTCGATGCCGAGTCGTGTAGTCTCCAACACGAGATTGTGGATGACTTCGTAGTACAGCGGCTCCAGCGCCGCCTGTTGTGCATTCAGTTTTGATTGAATGTGCAGTGCGTCAATCAATGGATTGGGATTGAAGAACAGCTTCAGCACGGGTCTCAGCAGCCGGCGGATGAACGCCAGCAATCCCCGATGCGTTTCGAAGAGCGTCGTGTCCTCGAACTTGAAATTCGGCGGCAGTGACGCCTCTCGCTTGCGGCGGAACTGCTCGAGCAGATCGGATCGAACACCACGCGGATCGAGGAACTTCTCGAGCTTGACGTTGGCCAGCTCTCGGATTTCCTCCTCGGTATAGTCGACGCCCCGCTTCTCGCGAATGCGCGCCCTGATCTGGCGCATGATCTGCTCGACGTCGACGTTGTCGGAGCGGATGGAGAAATCAGTCATTAGTCGCGCGCTCCCGCGCCTTTCTTGTGAACGAATTCCGGTGCCTGGACGATGCAGGTGCCGAGAATGCCGAGTGATCGCGCGAGCGCTCGGCCGCCGGTCAACGTGATCTCGCCGCCGCCAGCTCCAACATCGGGGTAGCCATCGGCATTTGCTGCCGCGGTCTCCCAGTTGCGGAACAACCGTCCCCACGGGGCGTCCAGCACGTCGCGCATCATGCGTTTGGCGTTATACGGGTACCAGAAGCTGTCGTGATAGATGACGCTCGCGATATACGCCCACGGCGCAAGCACCGTCTTCAGCGACCATTCGATCGGCTTTTTCATCGGTCCCCAGTAGATCTTGTGCTGCATCCGGGACGCAAACGTCATCTTCTTGAACGGTCCGACGAAATGCCAGTCTTCTGCCGCGGCTGACGTGTCCCCGACAATCTCGATCTCCCGTGGATCGCCGCAGCCGAGGCCGAGATCGTGCGCCATCCGGATGAACTTGATCGACATGGGATCGAAGCCCATCAACTTTGCCGCCACCGCGTCGATGGCGGTCTGATCGGCGCTCGCAAGAATCACGTTCTTCGCATACGGCATCATGCAGCGCGGCCCAGGGCCGTCGCCGGCGAACGTGCCATCCATCACGGCAAACACACCGCGGTGGATCTTCTTCTGGATCATCAACAGATCCACGAGCGTCTCGTGAATCACCGGGTGGGTCCAGTGGCGATGCTCGTTCAGGAGTCCCCCGAACGCGTTCTTCATCGCCCCGGTCGTCGTGGTGAAGACGTGCGTCTTCACCGTGGGAAGGTGAATGATGTTCTCCCCGATGAACCGCTTCGGGATCATGAAGCCCTTCGGGTAGACCTCGTTCAGGCACGTGAACTTCTTCGTCAGGTCGCCAACAGCCTCGCGGATGTTGATCCACTCTTCGGTTTCATAGATGTGGATGTTGCGCAGCCCATGCGCCTGGACGACATTGATCTGCTTGTTTTCACGCTCACCGAGGTGGGCGTCGATGACGACGGTGCGGTTGTGGCAGGCATGAATGAGCGACGGATCGTAACCGTCCTGTTTCATCGCCCGGATCACGCCTTCGAGCTGCCATGGCGTTGTCGAGCTGCCGGGAAAGAAGAAGTGCCACGAAATATTGACCTTGAGCGCAGTATCGGCATCGCGGGCAATGACGTCCTGATAACCCGCAAGATTCAACAGAGTGTGATAGTCGCGCAGCACCGTGCCGGGCGACGTTCGGAGAATGGCAACTTTAGCTTTGGGCATCACTTCACTTTATCGGTCCGTAAATGATCAACGCGACTGCGAGCGCCCACAGCGCGACGCAGACGAGCAGGGGGCGATCGTTGAGCAGCATCGCCGCCGGGCTGCCGCCACCTTCTTTCTGGTGAACCAGATACAGGTAGCGGAAGATTCCGTAGAGCAGGAACGGCAGCGTCAGTGCGAGCCGCGTCGTGTGAAACTTTTCAACCGTTTCCGGATTCACCGTGTAAAACGCGTAGGCGACGAGCGTCGAGGCAGTGACCACGGAAATCATCTGATCCAGCAGATACGGCGTATATTCCTGCAGGATGGGCCGATGGCTCGTCGCATCGTCTGCCAGCAGCACGAGTTCATGACGACGTTTGCTCAGCGCCAGAAACAGGGCCCCGAGGATCGTGATGAAGAGCAGCCAGTTGCTGATTGGTACGTCGATCACGGCGGCCCCCGCCGCGGCACGTAGCACAAAGCCGATGGCAATGGTCAGCACGTCGACAATGACGACGTGCTTGAGTGGCCCCGAATAGAACGCCAGCAACGCGACATAGGCCGTCGCGAGGAATCCGAATTCCGTGTGCAGTGCGAACGAAACGGCCAGGGCGGCAATGCCGATGATCCCGGCGGCGACGAGCGCGGTTGAGGTTGCGAGCTCGCCAGATGCAATCGGCCGGCGCCGTTTCAGTGGATGACGGCGATCGGCGTCGCGATCCGCGACGTCGTTCAACAGGTAGACGACCCCCGACAGCGCGCAGAACACCGCGAAGCCGGCGGTTGCGAGCACGACGGAACGGAAATCGAATAGCCGCTGACCGAACAGCAGACCGCCGAAGATGATGAGATTCTTCGTCCACTGCTCGGGGCGCAGCGAGCGGATCACGTTCCAGGCGACCGGCCGCGCGTCGGTACGGACTTCTCCCTGGCGCGGCTCGGCCTGATCGATGATGTCCGGAATACTGTGTCGCGCCATCTACAGCGCGGCGGGTATGTACGCGGCCTGGCTAACTGCCGAAACTTTTGACGGCATCCGGCTCGGACTCATAGGTCTCGAACACGGTCAACAGCTTCGTAATGGCGAGCAGATCCTGAATGCGCTTGGTGAGGTTCAGCAGCTTCAGCTTCCCCCCTTGACGGCTCACCGTAGTATACGTGCGGACGATTTCACCCAGGCCCGCGCTATCGATGTAGGGCACGCCTTCGAGGTTGAGCAGCAGCTTCTTTTGGTCCTTCTGGATGAGCGAATCGATCTCTTTCTTCAGAAGCTCGTCGCCCTCTCCGAGCGTAATCTTCCCCTTGAGATCCAGAATCGTCACCCCACTGACGACCCGTTGGTCGATCTGCAGCATCGCCGCTCCTCCAAGTCCGACTGCGCCGGCGGGTCCGTCTGAGCCCCCGCCGTTGGCCTGACGTTCAACCGCCCGAAGCGCCTGCCAGGCCCTACGGTTTACAAGAAATAGACCGGGCAGCGTACTACGCGCATTGTAAGAGTGTCAAGAAATGCACGGGTTTTTGCCGCCTGACACGCACCTTCTTTGACACCCGATTCGCCGAAACGGCCGCCGAGTTGGCAGGTTTCGGCCGATGGCCGCAGACCATTACCGCCTACCGACCGGGTCTGGCCTCGGAGGCCGGGACCAACGTGATGGCACACGCGGGGTTACAGACCACCGTTCCCCGGCGGAGCACCTTGAGCGGCTGGCTGGCGGAACTAATGTTTTGAAACTGGACGGTTTTCAACGTCGCCGACAACGGCTTGAGGGTCTCGTCCCCGCTGGTGAATTCGGCATCTTCGACTTTGCCGTCACCACCCACGAGCAGGAAAAAATCTGCCTTCCCCGAAATCGCCGGGGTTCCTTTGATGCCGATCGACCGAGTGCGCGACAGCTCTGCCCTGTACTTCCGGACGAGCTCGTCGATGTTCACGTTCTTTCCAGCCGCGGCCCCCAGGCGATCCCGTGTCGCAGCTTCAGGGCGGTCTCCGTTGAGGGCAAACGCATACCAGCGCGTTGCCTCGTCCCTGTTGCCGCGACGATCGGCGATCTGACCGAGATGATCCCCGACTTCGGCGTGTTCGGTGATCCACCACGCCGCCGAAATCAGCGTCTCGGCAGACGCGAAATCGTTTTTCGCGAATGCCACCCAACCCAGCGTATCGAGATACGAACCGATTGATTCGGTAATCGCCAGCTCGCGCGCCGTCACATGGCCGATGCTGAAATTCCGCGAATCGGCGGCGACGGCCGAGAGTGCCGACTCGGCGTATTGCTGCGCGCGATCGAGGTAGGCCCCTTTCAGCGCCAGCTGGTACGCGACGTTGTTCCACGTCAGCGGTGTGGGAGCCAGCTCCGCGGCTCGCGCGAATGCGACCATCGCACGTTCCGAGTTCCCCAGGTTCAGGTGGGCGGTGCCGAGATCGATATGCAGCGAGGCCTGGTCAGGTGTCAGCGAGATCGCTTTCTCTAGTTGCGGAACCGCTTCAGCGTATCGCTTCGCCTCGATATAGAGGTTCCCGAGTGCGCCGGCAGCGTACTTGTCGAGCGGGTTTAGCTCGATCTGTTTGCGGAACGCCGATTCCGCTTCATCGTAACGGCGCTGAAGTGTATAGACGCGGCCCAGATGGTTATGTGCGTACTCATCGTACGGATTGACTTCGAGTTGTTTGTTGAATGCGGCGATCGCTGGATCGTACTGACGGAGAGCGACGTAAGCGGAGCCCAGATTGATCCACGCGGTCTTGCTCTTGGGTTCGAGCTCGACGACCCGCTTCAAGAGCGTGACCGCCTGGTCGTAATTACCGGCGCGAAGCGCCTCGTAGCCGCTTTGGTACAAATCCGATGCTTTCAGATCAGTGACTGCTGCATTCCCCGCGGAGGCCGGCAGGGTCAGGGCGAGCGCCTGCGCATCATCAGCGACGACGACACGGCGAAACGCATTGTAGTCACCGCCGCGATCCGCGGGGATCGTACGAAGTCGCGACGCAAACGTGCGTTCAGCCGTGAAGACACGTTCCTTCAGCCCGTACACGGCCTCGTAATCCGCATAGTCGCGCTTGATCGAAACGGCGAGCGGCGAGCGGGCCTCGTACCCAGCATCCATTTCCAGCCGCAGCCGGTACTGAACTCGCATCGGAGAACCGAGCTCAACGTCTTTTTTGTCGTCGGTCGCAATCGGAAGCTCGAAGTCCGACAATGGCAGCTTGAGCTGAACTTCCTTCTTGGTCCAATCGATGAAGTTGGCCTTGGCGACGTGATACTCGATCACGAACGGTTCCCTGGTCGCCGCCGGGTCGGTGATTTTCCAGTCACTGAGCTCGCCGCCAACCCCGGCGGAATCGTTGATGCCTTGAAGCACATCCTGCCAACGGGCCGCCGGCGTTCGCCGGAAAATGGTTCGTAGCAACAGCTCGACATCGCCTCGTGCGGTGAGTTTCACTCGGCCGGTCAGCTTTCCCAGGTCACCCAACTTGCCGTCAACCTCCTGAATCTGCTGGTTGAGAAAAGGGGGATCAGCAGGTGTGTCGGCGAGATGTGCCGGCTCCCGTGTGCTGACCACCAACGCCTGTTTCTTTCGCAGTCCCGGCATGAGCAGCCGGAACGGTGCGATCTCTGCGGTCGTATCGAGCCACACCGCGTCCTGTCCCGCCCACGCGAGCGTAATCGCATGATCGAATTGCGACGGCGAGGGGAAATCGGGATCGATCTTCCGCGAGGAGTTGATCAGGACCGTTGCGACCGGTAATCCGACACTCTCGATCAGCGAGGCGAGGAGCGTGTGCTTGTCTTTGCAGTCTCCGTACTGATCGCGCAGGACGTCTGCGGCACGGCGCGGCTGGTATCGGCCGGCGCCAAGCGAGATGCTGACGTACCGGAAGTTGGGGGCGACGAAATCGTACAGCGCTTCCAATTTCTCGAGCGCCGTGGTTTTTCCGGCGGTCAGTTCTGTCGCCTTCTTTTGAATCTCCGGTGTTGGCGTGCGTGCACCGCCTTCGATTGACGAGTACCAGCGGCCAAGTTCGTCCCAGCTCCGGAAGGTCGTGAGCCGAACGGCGGCGACGCGATCGCCGTCTTCCGCGTCGCCCGTGGCTTCGTCTTTCTCCTTCTTGGGTGACTCTGTGTGCGAACTCTTCCAACGATAGACTCGTCGTCGGTCTGCGTCCGAGAGCGCGGGCTTCCGGTTGTCGGCCGTCTTTAAGGTAATGGCGCGTGCCGACGGGACGTTAACCTCGAGCTGTTCGTCGAGATTGATGCCGCGCTCCTGAAAGTTGTATTCCAGCCAGAAGTGGCCGGCTGCCAGCGGCGTATGAATCGTGGTGATCGTGTTGAATTCAAGCGTCTCGCCGGGACGAAGCGATGGCACGGTGACATGCTTCTGTCGGAAATCCGTGTACATCGGTGCTTCGCGCTGAACCGGCGCGCTGAGATCCTGGACCGAGTCGGCTGACGTCGTGACAACACTACCGTCCGCCTTGTGAACACGGACGAACAGAATGTCGAGTTTTTCCGTCGCCGCGTTGTAGCCGAGTAACAGTTGCCCCCAGAACTGCACGCCGGCCTCGCTTTGAACCTTGACCCTCAGATAGGTGTCATGCCGGCCGGTCCCGTCTTCCTCGAATCGATATGCGTTGCGCGACTGCTCGATGACGAACGCTTCCTGCGAGAAATCCGGGACGGCAGGTGTTGCAGGGCTTTGCGGCGCTGGCGTCTGAGCCGTCAGCAACAATCCAAGCAAGGGTGCGAGAACGCGAATCAACACAGTGGCCTCTCTCGCTCACGCTGGGGCGCCACCGGATTATATCTTCGTCGCCGGCCCTAATTATCGATATCGCCCGGCAACTCGAGCCGGGCGATCGCGCCGCCAGCCGCGGAGCGACCCAGTGAGATTGCGCCGTGGTACAGATCGGCAAGATCCCGGACGATTGCGAGCCCCAGGCCCGATCCCGGCACTCGTTCGTCGCGGCGTACCCCACGTTGGAGAACGAGTTGACTCGCCTCCGCATCCAGGCCGGGGCCGTCATCGTCGATCTCGATCATCAGCCTGGTATCCCGTACCGATGACGTGATCGACACGCGGCTCCGTGCCCATTTACACGCGTTGTCGAGCAAGTTTCCGATCATTTCGACGAGATCTTCGCGTCGGCCTTTGAACACGTGGCGGGAATCGATGTCGATATCAATGGCAATCTGTCGATCGGCATAAAGCTGATGCATCGTGCGCACGAGGCCGTCGATCGGGTGGCGCACGCTCGTCCGCGCGTGCAGAGCCGTACCGGATGCCGCGGCACGCGCGTGCGCGAGGTGATAGTCGACATAGCGGCGCATGATCCCGACCTGTTCGGCAAGCGTCGCGGCGAGCTGGGGATCGCCGTGCACGGCAAGTCGATCCGCTTCATTCGACAACACGGCGAGGGGCGTCTTGAGTCCGTGCGCGAGATCGCCCGCCTTCGTCCCGGCACGAGCCACCACGTTCTCGAGATGCGCGAGCAGGGCGTTGAGATCGTCGACGAGCGGTTGTACTTCGAGCGGATAGTTGCCGCCGACACGCAATTCCGATCCATTGCGCACCGCGGACAGATTTCGACGGATGTCCTTCAGTGGTGCGAGCGCGCGGCGCACGACGGCAGCTCCGGCCGCCATGCCGGCGATCGCCAGCAGCCCCATGAACGGCGCATGGGCGTGGACGATCCGCAAGGCATCGAATACCGGATGGTGATAGGTGAGGACGACACTGAAGGCCGCGAGCATGCCAAAGGTCCACAAGAGCGCGCCATAGAGCACCTTGCGGCGAACCGAACTCACCGTCCGTCCTCGATGCGATACCCGAAACCGCGCACCGTATTGATGACACCGGCGCCGAGCTTGCGCCGCAGCCGTGCGATGAACACCTCAATCGTGTTCGAGTCGCGCTCTGCGTCAATCGGATAGATGTGCTCGGCGAGTTCTCCTTGCGGGACCGCGCGACCGCGATGATGCATCAAGTACAACAGCACGCGGAACTCGAGGGCGGTCAGCCGGACTGGCTGACCGCCGACCGTCACTCGACCTGTTCGCGAATCAACGGCCAGCGAACCCGAGCGCATTTCTGACGAGCCCATGTGTCGCGACCGGCGAATCAGTCCACGCAGGCGCGCGAGCAGCTCCTCCATGCGAAACGGCTTGGAGAGGTAATCGTCGGCTCCGGCGTCGATGCCCTGCACCTTTTCGTACCAGCTGCCGCGGGCGGTGAGAACCAGGACCGGGACCGTCACCCCGGCTTCCCGCCAGCGCCTGAGCACGGTCAAGCCGTCGAGCCTGGGCAAACCGAGATCAAGAACGACGACGTCGTACGATTCCGTCTGGCCGAGAAATTCGGCGCGCTCGCCGTCGACCGCGCAGTCGACGGCATACCCGGCGTCGGTCAGGGCGGCACCCAGTTGTTCCGACAGATGCGCTTCGTCTTCCGCGATCAATGCACGCAGTGCGATCTCCTGCCGCCGTTATAGCGCATCTCCGGCTGAACGACCGATGAACCAGCAGTTCAGCCTCCGTTCAGGGCTGGCGAGGTATTGTGATGTGAATCGCTAATCACTGATCACTCATCGTGAATCCGTGAATCCCCAATCCTAGAATCCTTGGATCGTTGAATCGCTGAATCATCGAATCGCTCTCGGGGGATTCAAGGATTCAAGGACTAGTGATTCGAGGATTCACGATTGGGATTCACGGATTGAGCGAACGGCGACCGTGGTAACAAAACTGTCCGGCGACCTAGGTAACAGATTTCTATTCTCTACCATGTCACCGACCTTGCGTGTGGGAGCTGTGGAAAA
>Ga0070669_100000628_pt1 | contig 26141 bp, 22 predicted proteins | sample KBSS53metaG_FD_64680 | JGI IMG/M metagenome (GOLD analysis project Ga0070669, IMG submission 64680) | Switchgrass rhizosphere microbial communities from Kellogg Biological Station, Michigan, USA - KBS S5-3 metaG | ecosystem: Host-associated > Plants > Roots > Rhizosphere > Soil ...
AGCGCCGGCGCTGGCGGAATCGCGGGCGCGTCTGCCGGCACGGGCGGAGCGTCTGCTGGCACGGGCGGAGCGCTTGCTGGCACGGGCGGGGCGTCTGCTGGTACGGGAGCGGGTGCTGGAGCGAGCGGTGCGAGCGGTGCGACCGGGGCCGCCGGCGCACTGGCGGGATCAGGCGGCACTGCGTCCGGCGGGGCGGGTGGTGCCGGCGGCGGAATGGATCAGGACGGCGGGGTTCGCGATGCCGCCGATACCGGCACAGCGTTGGAGCCAATTCGCGTCACCGAGGGCAAGGCGGACGCGTCCACGTACTACGACCTTCGCTTCGTCGGGGCACGTCTCGATCAGTACGAGGGTGCGGTGGTGACCTTCCGGATCGGTCCGACGAGCGGCACCTCGCGTACAGGCACGGGGCAAACGAGGATCGTCCAGGGCGCCTTCGATGTGCTGTTCCCGGACGTGGTGTCTGCATTGTACGAGCCCAAGCTCGCGCACATCGACGCGGATCGAAACGGGATGTGCGAGGTGGGCGAGCCCGTCTTCCTCGACTTCGCGCTGTACAACAACGACATCACCCTGACCTTCGCGCCCGATGCCTTTCAGGTCCGCGAGGCAACTTCCGGAATGTGTGCCTCCGTCAACGACTGGCCGATCCAGTAGCTCGCCGGAATCACTCTTCCCGGAGGAGGATCCAGCTGGACTGGACCTTGCCGTCGGGGCCGACGATCGGCGGGGTCCGCTGCCGCAGGCCCCGCCAGCTGTTGAACTCGCTCCGGGTATCCGTGAAGAAGTCGGCGTTGGCGCGACGGTACGCTTCCATGTTCGGATAGCCGATCTGCATCACGCAGCCGCGCTCGTAACATTCCACCTTCGAGAACGTGATCGAGTCCCTGAGCGCGCTGCTCAGCGAACCGGGCAGCGCTTCCAGCGCCCGCTTGTCCTCTCGCACGACGCCTTCCTCCAGTTCCACAGCACCGCTACCGCGGACGCTGCTGAGGACGGTTTCCGTCTGTGTCATCGCCCGTTCGGCCGGGGACAATGGCGGCTGCGCGCGGCGTATGGGTGGCCGCAAGACAGGGCGGGCCGCCGAGGCGGCAGGTTGGGCGGCCTGCGGCAGCGGCGGCGCCTCGGCCTCCTCCGCTGCAGGCGCCGGCTCGACCGGCGCGGGCCCGGCCTCCGACGGTGCGGCCACCGCCGGCGCGGGATCGGGGTCGCGGCGCACCCACCGCCGCTCGGTCCCGCGTTCATCGTCGCTACCTTCGGCGCGATTGACCGCTGCCATCCGCGTCTGCCTCGCGTGGCCGACCAGCGTCCCCAGGCCCACGAAGATCGCGCCCACGAGCACGACCGCCGCCACGACAAGAACGATCGGCTTCCTCACCGCCGCACCTCGAGAGTCGCCGGGTCCACGCATCGCGGACGAAGTGCCTCCGCCGCTCGGCGGAGGCTCAGGAAGGCGCACGCAACACCAATTTCCGGACGCCCGCCCGAACAACGTTGGACCATGGCGAAGCTTCGCATCCGTTGTGCGTACGTTTCCTGAACTGCGTCACGTGCGCAACCGTCACTTCTCGACGTGCGTAGTCCGATTCATCACGCCATCGCGTTGGTCCTGGCGGTCGTCTGTTCGTGCGGCGGTGCAGAGCCAAAGCAGTCGCCTGACTCGGGCGTGGACGCGTCGTCCGGCGGTCGCGGAGGAGCGGGGCAAGCCGAAGCGGGCAGTGGAGGCGGCGGAGGCACCGGAGGTGCGGTTGGAGGCGGAGCCGGGGCAGGGCAGGGAGGGATGAGCGGCGACGCCGGTGGTGCTGGACGCGGCGGAGATGGCGCGACGGGCGGATCAACCGGCGGCGGTGACGCCGGCGGCGCCGGGGGCGCAGCAGGCACCGGGGGCGCGGCGGGTTCCGCCAACTGCGGACACGTCGATCAGCCGTGCTGCCCCGGTACGAGCGTGTGCACCGACAGGGACTCAGTCTGCGTCGGCGTCAATGGGCAGTCGGTCTGCTTACGATGTGGCGAGGCCGGCGGCCCCTGCTGTTCGGGGCGGCGCTGCAGCGCCGGCTGCTGCCTCTACAACCCTCAAGGATGGCGGTGTGTCGCCCTGGGCGGCACCTGCCCGCTTGGAGGAGTCTGCGAGCTCGACGGTTCGTGCACGTCGTGCGGCGGTACGGGAAGTGTCTGCTGCGAAGATCGCGTGTCGAATCCCGGCGTTCATTGGTGCGCAATTCCCGGTACCACCTGCGTCCGCGAGCAGACGGCACTCACCGGTACATGCGAACCCTGTGGCGCCGAGGGTCAGCCTTGTTGCGTGTCCACGGAGCAGGCTTTTCCCGTCGCGACTTGTCCTGCCCCGCTCCGATGCGACACCAGCAACCGTACGTGCCGCGCGCCGCCCTGACGTAGCGTGCGCGCGGCGAGCGTTTACTCGTCGAAGTTCACGTCGACGCAAGCGAGCTTCGGCCCGGCCGCGCCCGTCGCTGGATCCGTTCCGTGGTCGTGGATGGCGACCGCGTGGGCGCCGTTCGGGCGGATCAGGAAGGCTGCTACCGCGTGTGAGTTCCCGTTTCCGGCGTCGTTTGCCGTGAAGTCCAGCCAGATCTCGTTGTCAGGCGTTGCGGGTCCGGCCGGATCGTTGCGGTAATGGCCGCCGGCGGCGTTCACGTTGCAGGGGAGGGCGTGGACATGGGAACCGAATTCGCGGCCTGCCGGTAGGCCATGAACGTGCAGCGCCACGTGGGTCGATCCGCCGGACGTGTTGTGCGAGACGAACCCGCTGATTCCTTCAGTGGGGTTAGGTCGCCCGTCGCCGTACGGATTGGCGAAGGCGGTCCAGGTCGCGCCCGGATCGGCGATGGCGGATCTCTGCGAAGAAACGTCGTCCTCGATTTGACCGCATCCCACGAGTAACGCACCGGCGAGGGTCCACAGCATCATCCGACTCATGTTGATCGCTCCTTTCGGATCGTTGGGCACCCGCCAATGTCGCTGGCGTGCCCTCCGATCAGGCACCGTCCTGCCGGCGGGGACGAGGGCAAGACCGAACGAGCCGATCATGTGACCGCGCGGGTTACAGTCGCGGCACTGATAGCTTTCGATCCGGAAGCCTCAGGAGTCCGCGTCTCGAGTCGTCGGCGGTGTTGGGCGCGCGCCGGAGCCTCTAAAAGCGTCCGCCTCGATTCCGTGCCGGCGCAGCAGCCGGTGAAGACTCTCGCGCTCCAGGCCGGCCCGTTCGGCTGCGCGGGAGACGTTGCCGCCGAAGGCCTCGAGTAACGCCGCCAGATACTCACGCGATCCGCGATCGCGCGCATCGTCCAGGGCTTCGCGGTACGAAAAGGTCACCAGCTGCTCCTTTGCTGCCACCGCATCGTTGATACGGGCGCGCTCGCGACGCCCTTCGAGCGCACGGGCGATGACCAGTGCGACATCGTCGGGATCGAACGGCTTGGCGATGTAGCTGTAGGCGCCGAGGCGCACGGCCTCGACGGCCGCCGGAATAGACGCATATGCCGTCATGAGGACGACCTCGGTGAGCGGCCACTTCTTCTTGATCAGGCGGGTGAGCTCGATGCCGTCGGGCCCCGGCATTCGAACGTCGGTCAGAACAACGTCGAAGGGTGTCGTCTCGAGGCTGAAGAGCGCGATGTTCCCGTCGGGCGCCAGAACGACGTCGTGATGAGGCGACAGGATCGTCTGGACCAGCGATCGCATGTTCTGCGCATCGTCGACAACCAGCACACGAGCCCTCGCGGCCGCCATCACGCCCGCGGCCTCTCTGCCTGCAGCGTGAGGCGAAAGGCAGTTCCCTTGTCACCGGTGGATACCAGCACGACATCCCCACCGTGGGCCCGCGCGATCGCGCGGGAGATCGCCAGGCCGAGACCGCTCCCCGTCGCCTTCGTGGTGAAGAAGGGCTCGAACAATCGCTCCTGCGTGCTGGCGGGTATTCCTGCTCCGGTGTCTCGCACCTCGACGCTGGCGAGGGAGGCCGCCGGCTCGCCGATCGACACGACCACCTGGCCTTGCGGCCCGGCGGCGTCCAGCGCGTTCGCCAGAAGGTTGGTGAGGACCTGCCGCAGTTTCGAAGCGTCACCGGAGGCGGTGGCGTTTCCGCGCACCTCGATGCTGGCGTGGGCGGAAGCGCCGTTCTGTCGAAGGCTCCCCGCCGCATCTTCGGTCAGCATGTGGAGATCGACGGGCGCCTTGTCGATGACCGCGCCGCGGGTCAGCTCCAGCAGGCCTTCGATGACCTGATGACAGCGCTCCGCCTCCTGTTCGATTGCCTCCAAGACCGTGGGTTCGACGGCGACGTTCCGGCGGCGGAGCAGCTTCACGTGTCCGAGGATCACTCCGAGTGGGTTGTTGAGCTCGTGCGCGATGCCCGCCGACATGCTCGCCAAACCGACGAGCCGTTCGCTCTGCAGGAGTCGCTTCTGGTGCTCCTTCATCGACTGCATCATCTCGTTGAATCGTTGCGAGAGCCGGCCAAGTTCGTCATTGCGCAAAACGACGATGGGGGTGTCGAGATCGCCGCGGCCAACCCTCGCTGCCGCCTCCGAAAGAGTCACGATCGGCCGCGCAATCGTCCGATAGAGGTAGATACCAACGAGGGGAGCCGTCAGCAATGCCAGAACCAGCGCGCCGATCGCGAGCCTGATGACGCCGTGTTGTGCCGCTCGCACGTGGGCCGTCAGGTCATCCATTGTCCCTTCGACCTTGGTGGCAAGTGCGTCGGCGCGCTGCTGGGCTGCAAACGCGAGCTCCAGGACTCGCTCGTGGCGGGAAAGCAGCCTCTCGCGATCGCGAGCCTTCGCGAGAGGAAGGATCTCAGTCCGGAAGATCCGCTCCATCTCGGTACTGGTATCCAGGATCTGGTCGATTTCGTACCCTGCGCCGAGCGCAGGATGAGCCCTGGCCTTTTCGGCCAGCAACTGCAGCCGCGCCGTTGATTCGCGAAACAGCTGCTCGTGCGAATCGTCGCCGATGACAATCGTGTGCGCAACGTGCGCGTATTGGTCGCGCACGGCGTTCGCCAACAGGACCACGCTTCGCGCCTGCTCCTCGTCCTTCTTCAGGGTGTGGAGGCGACCGTGGATGTCGAAGATTGCCCAGAGGCACGCGGTGGCTCCCAACCCGACGACGACGACGACCGTTCCAAAGGCCGCGGCAAGCCGCCAGGCGATTGTTCTTCGGTTGTGTGTCGCGCGCTCAGCGGGTGTCGGCACGAGGGGGACCTATCTCGCGCCCAGGCCGACGAGGTGTGACCCGCGAGGTCACAGAGACCGCTGCTCGCTCGGCTTGGTTCGCGATGTGCGTTGCTGTTTTTGTCTTGCCCGCTCGTGTTGGCGTTAGCCAACAGCGGGGCCCACAACGCCCAATGTGCGGTCGAGGTGTTGCTTAAGCGACGGCAAATCCACGTGCGCGCGAGACCAAACGCGAAAAGAGGATCTGCTGGCGGTCAGATCCTCCACGGCGGCTAGATGGCTCAACGCGACCGCAAATTTGTTTTTTCCAGCATTCCGTTACGAGACGCCTGACCGGAGGCACGGATAGCGACAGAAGAGGGGTCGTTCGAGCGCAGCGATGCTCGGACGTCAGCAGCCGGCGGCGGCGGAGCACAACCGGTTCAACTGTGAAGGAGACGCGGGATGCGACGAAAAACTCGAAGCGGAATGTTGTCACTCGCCCTGCTCGGGGCCGGCCTGCTGGGCGTGGCCCTCTCGGCCTACGCCCACGATGAGGACGAGCCCGATCCGGCCCCCGGTTCCTCGTGGGAGCCGGAAACCTGCCTGGACGATTCGGTATGCGGCGACGCCGGTGGCTACATCGCGATGAGCTACAACGCCGTCGGGAGCGCGATGGTGTGGACGACGGAGCATTGGGAGATCCCGATGATCCAGTTCAAAGGCCGCCACTCCGAATGGCGCGCGGACGACATCTACGACGTCAACTGCATCGAGGCGGCGATCATCGGATCGGGCTATTCGGCCTGGCCGATCCCGCACGACGAGTGGCATGACCAGTTCCCGAGCGGCGTCACCGTTCCGGGCAACGTCTTCCTGGACGGCAACTTGGTCACCCGCCGCGACACCACCGGGAACTCGCACGGCACCAAGAGCCTTTCGCCGTGCATCCGTTCATCGTTCAAACACCTCGTCTACGGCGGCTACTCCATGCACCAGGGCCAGTCGCTGTTCGCCGCCAGCCGCATCCGCGCCTACATGCACAAGGAAGGCTCGCAGATCTGGGACTGGGCGCATCCTGACGCGTTCAAGAACGATCACAACGCCTTCGACAACGTCGACGTCACGGAGGAAGACGGACTCGCAAACCTGGCGAGCATGACGGACTCCGGCCAGTCGCGCGGCCTCTACTACAGCATCTACTCGCTCGGCTACGCGACGATGGAGGACGGCCGTGTCGTGCACATCGGCGGCCACAACATGAACAGCAACAGCGGCTTCCGGAAGATGAACGTCTACAACCCGGAGACCAACCGCTGGGCCGCCAGGCCGATACCGTGCAACATCGCCAACTGGAGGAACGATCCCGGCGGCGTGGCGCTCGGCTACAAGGCCTACGCGGACGCCGCCGCGGCGGCCGGCGGCCAGCCCGGCTCGTTCGGTGGCGTCACCAGTTACGTCCCGGCGGGCGATCAGCTGGTCAACCCGCCGATCGGTGCTCCCACCTGGCCGAACTGCAGCCAGCGCAACCGTGACGACGTGGATCCCAAGCACCCGACCAATCCGCGGTACCAACGCTGGTATCCCTCGGGGATCACGTTGCCCGACAACCGCGCGGTCGTGTACGGCGGCGATGATCTCGACGAATCCGTGGGCCCGAACGAGGCCGATCCGAACTTCGGCTCGCGCGACGCCGACTTCAGGGCAACGCGCATCTTCCATGCGGTGGCCGAGATCTACGACGTCGACACCGAGCGCTCGATTCCGCTCGAGAACGCGCGCAAGGTGTTCAACCTCTACCCGGCCGCCACGATCGTCGAGACCGGCAACGGACCGGACGACTGGAAGCTGTGCGCGATGACCGGCGAGCCGGCCCCTGCTTCTGAGCTGCCGCCCGGTCCGCGTAACGAAGACGTCGACGACGCCGCTGACTGGCGGCGGTTCTGCACAACGCCGGGCTGCGCGGCGGACACCCGCGCCATCCGGATGGTCGGAACGCGGCCGTCGTCCAGCGTCGATTGCCTGGACGTCAAGGCTGCCGAGCGCGATCCGAACCGGAACATCCCGGCCGAGAACCACTGGACGCACGTCAACACGGCCAAGAACCAGTACATCTACTGCTGCGGCACGGCCGACATCCTCAAGATCGGCCCGAACGGCAAGACCATCTCGCACACCTGGACCACGGTGAACGGCGCCATCGGGCTCGGCAACCCCGGGGCCGGTGACCGCACGAACGAGGTCGAGACGATGGACTTCAACGATCCGAACCCGCAGTGGCGCGTCCTGCCCGGACACACCTACCAGGTGGGGACCACCATCCACGCGGTGCCGCTGCCGGACGGCACGATCGTGCTCCGCGGTGGCAGCGGCCCCGGCGGTGGAACGTATGAGCTCTTGAACTACACCAAATACCAGCTCGTCAACCTCGACGACGGTTCTGTTCGGGTAATGAGCAAGACCACCCACCTCGGCGGCCTGCACAAGACGGTCTTCGTGATGCCGGATGCCTCGGTCATCTCGATGGCCGGCGACCGGACCGCCATGGTCTCGAGGGGCGATCGCCGGTTCGCGCCGGGCGATCAGGATCTGGGCGTCTCGGTAGCCCAAATCTTCAATCCGCCGTACCTGTTCGCGGACGCGGACGGAAACCGGAAGCCGCGTCCGATCATCCAGTCGGCGCCGGATCGGATCACCTACAACCAGCAGCTGCGGATCCTCGTGGACGACGCCTCGAAGATCTCGAAGGTGTCAATCCTGCGGACGGGCGCGATCACGCACGAGCTCAACAACGACAACCGCGTCGTCTTCCTCAACTTCCGGCGCGGCAAAGGGAACAACGAGCTGCTCATCGACACGCCGGCGCGGCCGGCGCAGGCGATCCCGGGCGACCACATGCTGTTCGTGGTGAACCAGGACGGGACGCCGAGCGTGGCCAAGCACGTCCGACTCCTGCGCAAGCTGAAGAAGGGCGACGAGTTCGTGAACGGTGGCCCGCACACGCACGATCCGTTCCCGCATACGCACGGGCTCTGGCAGTAGCGGCTGAAACGACCTGCGCGTGATGACCGGGCGGGGCGTAAGCAACGCCCCGGCCCGGCCGTCGTTACTTGAGGATGTCGGCGAGCAGGTTCTCTAGGTCCTGCATTCCGTTCTCGAGCTCGCCGAACACGATGTTGTCGCCGATGATCAGCTGCGGCATCGCGCCGTTACCGAAGCGCTTGTAGGTGGCCTCGTAGATCGCGATGTCCTGCGCGAGCTGCTTTTCCACCCAGGGATCGTTCATGGCGCGCCCGAGCGCTTCCTCGCCGACGATCTCGCCCGCATAACCGGACACGCTATCGAGCACCGGCGCTTCATCGGGCTCGAACACCCAATCGTTGAACCTTTCCATCTTGCTCGGATCCGCGCGCCAGACCGCGAGCGCGAGGCGCGCGTACTGGCATGCGTTTACATGTGGAGGAGCGGTCTGTTGCACCACCTTGTTGCACCCGGCGTCGAGCGGCATCGGCAGCGTGACGATCGCCAGCTTGCCGCGGTGGGCTTGCTCGGCGGCGAGCAGGACGTCATGCATTTTCCGGCAATGACGGCAGGTGTAGTCGAGCAGGCTGACCATCACGGCTGGCGCGTCCCGGCGGCCGATGACCGGCACCTCGTCGACGTTGATCCGGAACAGGCCGCCGAAGATGACGAGCTGGCGCCCGGGCGCGAGCTGCGCGGGGGCCGCAGGCTGGACCTCGTGGCTGGCAGGGCGGTTGATCCAGGGCCCCGCAATCAGGAGCGCGATCCCGAGCGCCGCTGCTGCGGGCACGTGGCGGTAGCCAAATGGACTGCCGGTCGCTCTCAGAATCAAGATCGCGGCCGCCGCCGCGGCGACGTGCGCAGCGAGGCAATAGGGACAGAGCTGCCGCACGACCAGGAGCTGCAAGCTCAGAAACCAGACCGCGGCCGCGAGGATCAAACAGGCCGCCCAACTCAGGAACGCCCACGCTCGTTCGCGCTTCGGTGCGGGGACGCGCGGCGCTGCCCGAAACGTTGCCGCCAGCAGCGAGAGGTAGAGCAGCAGGGCGGGCGCGCTGACGGGCATTCCCATCCAGGAGGACCAGCGGCTGGCGAGCACGCTCTCGCAACCGCTGGCGGGTCCGCATCCGGCCACGTGACTGCCCTGCAGGGAGGTGACGAGCATGTATGACGCAATCGCAGCGGCGATCGCGGCGAGTACACGGATCAGCGTCAGATTTGCCGTCGCTGTGCTCGGCATGCGCGCGCGTCCAATTTACTCGATTTCGATCGGACCGCGCGGGAGGCGCGGGTGTATATGACGTCGATGTCGCGCAAGCTGACGTTGGTCCTGCTCGGCGTGCTGGCCGTCGTCATCGTGGTCGTCATTGCCTCGCGAAAGGACGAGGGGAAGCGGCGGGCGAACGACGGTACTGTGACCGCGCCGGTTACACGTCCGCCCCGACAATGGACGGCGACGACCGCGTCCGAACAGGCACCGCCGGCGAACTGCACGGATATCGGTGACGGCGGATTCTCTTGTGGCGCCTGCCGGGACGACTCGAGCTGTCCCGCGGGTCAGTCGTGCTTCGTCAATCTTCAGACCGGCCGCACCGAGTGCCAGGGGTCGGAGTGCGCGAGGAACGAGGAGTGCCCGCAAGGCATGTTGTGTCGGGTCGTGGCGCGCACGTCGCGCGGAGAGCCGTGGCGGAGCTGTGTGGCGCCCGGAATCCGATCGGCTGGCGCCCCTTGCGATCAAGACAACGCTGGCGATCCCGCTGTGTCGTGCACCGGGAAGCTGCTGTGCGTACAGGGTGGGTGCGCGCCGGCATGCGTGGAGAACGAGTTCCCGGAGCGGAATGCGTGCGCGGGCGAGGTCCCGTGCGTGAAGACGGACGATGGTTGGGGTTGCGTGCCGAGTTGCAAGCACACGGCCAAGGATTCGTGCCGCGACGGAAAGGTCTGCGAATACCTATCGGTCGAAGATGCGACGGCGTTGTGCGTCCACAAGACAGGAGCGAACTGCCTGGGGAGCAAGGGCGGTTGCGCGTCCGGGACGGATTGCATCGTCGAGACCAACGCGCGCGAAGAGCGCGCGACCTTCAGCTGCGCACAACGCTGCAGCCCGGGCGATCCCAAGTCGAGCTGTGCGGCTGACTCCTTCTGCGTTCCGGGGAAAAAGTCAGGTCATTGCCGGCGTCGCTGCACGGCGCCGCGCGGAGCCGAATGCAACGCGGGCGAACGATGCGTTCGCGCGCGTGCTCAGGGAGACGTCTGGTATTGCTCTGGCGCCTGAGCCGATCGTAGGCATCGTATTCATCCGCAATACTGTCGCGTATCGATAATATCGATGCCGCGTCCGGCGGTCCGGACGAAAATGGCGCCGGAATGTGAACGTGAGTGTGGCGAGGCTGATTCTGGTACCGATGATCGCGCTGGCAGGAGCCGCCTGCCGGGACCCGGCGGGTCGCTCTGACGCCGGTCCGACCGGAGTCGCCGGCACCGGCGGATCGGCGGCTGGCGCGGGCGGTACGGGCGGCGCGGGCGCGCCGGGAGGATCCGGCGGCGTGACGGCCAGCGGCGGCTCCTTGGGCGGACCCGGCGGCACGACGGGGGCCGCCGGTGCCGACGCCGTCGATGCGGGTCTGGCGCTCGAGCCGATCCGGATTACTGAAGGAAAGCAGGACGCAGCGGCGTCGTATCACGATCTCCACTTCATCGGCGCGGGCTTGGATCAGTACGAAGGAGACGTCGTGACCTTCCGCATCGGCCCGACGAGCGGCACCTGGCGCACCGCCACGGGACAGACGCGGATCGTTCAGGGCGCGTTCGACATCCTTTTCCCGCAGGTAGTGGCGCCGGTCTACGAGACGAAGATCGCGCACGTCGACGCCGACGGGAACGGCCAGTGCGATGCTAGTGAGCCAGTTTTCCTCGATAACGGCCTCCAGAACATGGACTCGACGTTGACGTTCACGCCCGGCGCCGTCCAGGTTCGTCAGGCCACCGCCGGTATGTGCGATACCATCAAGAACTGGCCGTTCCTGTAATCCGCGGGCATTTCGAATGACCGCGCGGCCGCAAAGAGAGAGAATTGAGCCTCGAGTCGGAGGTTTGCTTGCGAGTCAAATGCCTCGGACGTTCGACGTTGCTTCTCGTGTTGGCGGGTGCGGACTGCTCCGGTTCGCCCGGCGCTTCGGGGGACGGCGGTAGCGCGGGAGCAAGTGGCAGTGCGGGCGCCGCGGGGATAGGCGGCGGCGCGGGTTCGGGAGGTGCTGCTGGCGACGGCAGGGCGGGCGCCGCCGGCACCGGCAGCGGCGGCGCAGTCGGCGGCGGAACGGGTGGCGGCGGCACGGGCGCCGGCGGGATCAATCCATCCTGCATCCGATCGGATGCTCAGCTGCACAAGTTCCTGAACCTGGATGTGCGCGGCGAGAGCTTCGCCGATCACAACGGGGAGACGCTGTACCTCATCACCCGAAGTGGAAGCAGTGGGATCATCGGCACCGGAAAGACCTTGGTATCTGCTGGTGGATTTGCCGTGCATTTCGAAGGCGGCTACGAGCGCAACACCAGCCAACAGCTGCTCTGGTTCGCGGACGCAGACGGCGATGGAAATTGCAACCTCTCCAAGGGCGATCACATCGGGTACGTCTCGCTCGGACCTTTCGACCCGGTCGCCAACGACGCGCTCATCGCGACCATCGCCGACAACCACGTGATGGATATACCCGGCGAGACCAGCCCGTGCTCGGGCGCCCGGCCCTTCGGCGACATGCTCGATATGAACGTGTCGGCTTCGGGGTTCCAGGCGCACGAAGGGTCATCGGTCTACATGTTGACCAGGACCTTTCAGAACGGGGCGGTATTCGGTCGCGGGCAAACGGCGGTTGCCTCCGGTCGCTTCGCGTTCAATTTTCCCCGCGGCTTTGCGCGGCAGGCGTATCAGGAGGTCTTCTGGTTCGTGGATCTCGATGGTGACGGCCTCTGCACTACCACGTCGGACCATCTGGGCTACGCGGTGACGGCGGCGTTCTCGCCGACCGGAAACCAGCCGCTCGACATGACGATCACCGACAACCACGCCGGAACGAGCGCGCGGGGAGCCGACGTCTGCATCGTGATGAACGGCTGTCCGATCGCCCCCTGAGGTAACGGCTACGAGCAGCCGAGCGGATTCCGGCCACTCCACTTTCCCTGGCTGCAGAGCTGCGACCAGACGGAGCCGCCCCCGCAAAAGACGCAGGTTTTGTTTGGCGTGTCGCAGGGGTCGTTGGGGTTTGGTGCCACGGCGGGGCAACCGGCCAGCGTCGTGTCGATGCAGAACCAGAAGTTGCCGGAGGCGCAGCCGGGAAATGAGTTGCAGGCGCAGCACTCCCCGGCGTACGTGCACATGCCGCCGGGTTGCGAACATGACATCGTGTTCGGGTTGCTTGGATTGAAGACAGGCGGCGCAACTCCGGGGCAGGTGACGGCGCCGCCACCGCCCGACTGCCCGCCTTGTCCAGCAGTCCCGGCGGCGCCGCTCGCGCCCGCCGTCTGACCCGCGCCACCTCCTCTTCCGCCGGTTCCTCCCGTGGCACCGGACGCGCCGCCGCGGCCGGACTGCCCTCCGCGCCCGGTCGTGCCCCCCGCGCCTGCGCCGCCTGTCGTTGCGCCTGCCGCCCCGCTCGCTCCCGCGGAGCCTCCGCCGCGTCCGCTACCCGCGTTTCCCGCCTGCGCGCCGCCGCCGCCCGAACCCGTCTGGCCGGAGCCGGCAGCTCCCGCCGAACCGCCGGCTGCATCGTGTCCGTCGGTGCCGCTTTCGCCGCACGCCGCGATCGCCAGGACCAGCCCGGCAAGTGATCTGAGCCGCCTAGCGCTCACGCTTCAGCTCACGGCACGATCGGTCGCTTCAGATCGGCACATTGCTGGGCCTGGCGCGCGATTGCCATCAACGTGAGATCCCTGAACGGCTCCTCGATGAGCGCGTCCGCCTGTTCACTGAGAGTAGACAGACGCTGGTCGCCGACGCGTTGGCGATGGTTGCGGAACGCGGTCAACGCCTGCTGATAGGTTGCCGCGAGCGCTGTCGCGTCTGGACCCGCGGGCAGCTTCGCGATCAGGTCACCCAGGCCCACGAGGCACGGTGGCCGCCCGACTGACGTCGGCAGGTTGCCGAGAGAGCCGTACTTGCCGGCGGTGCCTGCCGCGAAGATCGACGCCACCTCGTCAGGGGAGAGGGCGTGGTTCAACAGATCGATCTCGTCCAGATCGCCCTTGAAGAACATCGGGTGCGCGTGAGCATGCCGGTGGTGGTGGCGATGCCTGTGACCGTGGCTGGAGGCGAGCGCGTGAGAGCCACGCGTGCGGCCGATCAACAGCTTGTCCTGCGAGCGCGCGTCGCCCGCAACGTCGCCGGGGTCGAAGGACAGTACCGTCTGCCCGTCGACGAAGAGGCCGCTGCCGAGGCCTGAACGCTTCACGACCGCAGCGACGTGGTGCCATGCCCCGTCGTCGACGCGCGCCGTGTCGGCCAAGAAGACATCCTCGCCGTGCGTCGCGCCGAGACGAAGGCCGACGAGGCCGTCATCCAGGAACAGCTCGTACCCCGCATGCCGGCCATCCGACTTGTCGACGATCGGCTGGAAGCCGTGCTGCGACGTCCGCACCCAGGCGTCGAGCGTGAAGTCCGAGTCCCTCACGTCGCCTGTGTCGCGGTCGCGGACCTCGACGAAGTCGCCTCTGCCATCGAATCTCATCGCCTGTCCGACCCGGCCGGGAACGATCTGCGCGCCGCCCATCACATCGCCCAGGTGACCGAAGCCGGACCGATCCGTCACGACGAGTGGCGAGGGCTCGTCCTGAAAGACCTCTTCCTCGAACCACCACCAGAAGCCGATTGGAGTCAGGGGAGTCGGCGGCGGCTTCTGTTTCCCCGCCACGAACGGCGTCGGAGGCGGCGCCGTGGTGAAGAGATTCACGCAGGCAGGGCAGGCGTGAGCCCCGTTGTCACACGAGCACTGGAAGCGAAGCGCGACGTCGTCCAGGAATGCGTGCCAGGGAAAGAAGATCGGAGCCGACGGCGACTTCATGTCGCCGAAGGCGCCGCCGATCGAGATGTGCACGCCGCCGTGATAGGAGCCCTCGATGCTTTGCACGTCGAAGATGTCCGTGTGCGCGCAGAGTCCGCCGGAAGCGGCCGACGGACCGTTGTACTGGTACGCGGCCGGCAGCGCACGGCTCGTGTCGGCGCCGGTGTTGACGAGTGGGTTGCAGTTCTCGCTTCCGACGGCGTTGTTGCAGTCGGTGGTCTGCGCGCCGGCGTGGAGCAGCAAGGCCGCCGGGATGGCGGTCGCGGGATTCCATTTCCGCAACGGCACGAGGTCCGGCCTGTTCTTGACGTTGAGCAGCCAGATCTCGAAACCGCCAATGTAGCCGCGGTGTCCTGGGAAGAACGACGTCGTCCCGTGCCAGTCGGACGTTTCGTGCGCGCTGATGACGTTGCTGTCGATGTACTCCTCGAGTAGCGCGCCGAGCTCGGTCGGATCGAGTGGGTCGCCGGGCTCGTCGAGGAACTTGCGCTGATCCTCCCGGCAAATGCCGCAAGAGCCGTTGTCCACCGCGACCGCGAGGAGATCCGGTTCGAAGGCGTCTTTCGTCCACAGAACGCTCTGCGGGACGGCCGCGTTGTGGAAGGTCAGCGAATCGCACTCGAGGTCCTCGGCGCGGAGGGCTTCCGAGCTGAAGAACCCCACTTGCTGACCCGTCTTCTTGTCGACCTCGAACACGGTCGCCTCCCCGTCGCACGCGAGGAACAACTTCTCGCCGACGACGGAGATACCGCTGTTACCGCGGCTCGGGACGCCGCCGCTGCCCGGGACGAAGCAGGCAGTCCCGTCCGGCTTCTGCAGCGGCGTCACGTCGATCGACTTGAGGAGGGCGCCGCTCTGGCCATATTCAAAGACAGTGCTGCTCAGATCGGGGCTGAACCAGATCGTATCGTCCCACTGATCCCAGGCGAGGCCGTCGCAGGGAAACAGCACCTGGTTCGGAACGGTGGCCTCGATGATTGGGTTCCCGACCTCGCCGGTCGCCAGATCGATGGCGTAAATCTGAAAGGGATCACTTCCCGAAGCGGGGTTCGCGCACGCCAGCAGGTCCTGGGGCGATCGATCACCTCGAAATGCCCACGCCCCCCAACCGTTGGGCGGGTTGAAGAGTATGTTGTTCTTCTTCGTGACCAGCGTGTACGCGGCATCCGTCGGACTGACCTCGGTGACGGCGGTATCAGGCGGACCCGAGTCGATGAAATAGATGGTTGCGCCTCTGTCGTCGGGTACGCGGCAGCTCGTCGCCAGCAGCACCTTGTCTGCGGGAATGGTCGCGGGACGATTCGGCAGCGCTCCGCCCGGGACGGCGGCGACGTTGATGGCGACGTGATCGGCCACGTTGACCTCACTGCAGTCGATGCTCGGAGGTAGATGGACCGTCCGCACCGGCGTCCCGACCGCGAGCGCCGACGAGCGCTCTTCGCCGTACGGCCCTTGCGCGCACCCGGCCTGAGCCAATGCCGCAGCAACTGCAAAGACGGAAACGATACGAGTTACAACCACCACGGGCTCTCCGACACACCGTTGCTTCACAGTTCGACCCTCCCATCCACGAGGCGCCGATCGGGCACCTGCAAGCGTCCCCTTCTATCCGGCGTGACCGCGATGGGTCAATGCAAAGAACGACGAGGCCGCCAAATCAGTGCGGCAATGTGCGCGCGCCTGCCACAGAACGTGCCGAAAATTGATTGTTTCACCGGCTACATTTCATTGCTGCTGTGTTGAATGCTGCAATAGATGACTGCAGCCATAGTTGCGCGTTTGGCGCAACGAGCAAGCACAGGCTGATCACGTACTTACGGTGACGCGGGCGAATGTGTTGGAGGACGCAGCATCGATCAGCGGGGCTGCCGCAGTCCGGTCAAGACCGTAGTCACCAGACGGCGAACTGCCGGGCGCTTGGCAATGCCGCACGCCATGAGCCGGCAGCCTGCGCGGAAGCCATGGCGACGGGCAGGGGCTCGGCTTCACGACAACCCGGCAATAGAGAGCGTCGTAGACGTCGCCGTCACAAGCGATCGCCGGTAAGTAGCAGCCGGCCGCCGCGAGCTCGACCTGCCCCTCGATCGGAATGTCGGGCCGAACGATGTCTTTCCCGAGCAGCTTGACCTGGAGATGGTGGCGTCCAGCGCGCAACTCGACGAAGTCGGCGTCGTCAGGGAACTTCAGATCGGCAGCGCTGCAGGTCCGCATGGACGCGCCGGTGAGCCGCATCGCGCCCGCGACAGTGATCGCGTAGCGGTCGGTATGGACGCGCGCGGCGAGCAGCGCGGGCTTCTCGGGCGGTTGCGCGTCGCTGTAGATGTGCGCGCATCCGAGGGACAGCGCGGTGAGGATTCCGAGCCAAGCCAGCGACCAACCCGTGCAAGTCACGACAAACGATTGTACCCACGACGTGGACGCTGCCACGCGTCCTACGGACACGTCGCCATCACGCTGGCCATGCAGATCCCTTCGAAGCGTCCGTCCGTGCCGAACAGGTTGTCGGCGTAACCCGTGTACATGATCCGGTACGTGTTTCCGTCGCGGTAGCCGGAGACCGAGTCTCCGACCAACCCTGAGTCCGGGGCGTTGGGTATCGTGCTCGGCCGCAGCACCGGATTCTGCGTTCCGTCGGTCCAGGCGATCCCGTCGCGGCTCCACTTGAAGTTGAGGTGACTACCGCCGGCGTCGTCGCCGTGCCACAGAAGCCAGAGTCCGCTCTCGTAGAAGAGAGCGCCGCCCCAGTTGCTGCCCCAGCGGGTCGAGTCGAGGATCGGGTTGCGCGAGTCCTTCGTCCACGAGATGCCGTCGGTGCTGCTCGCCATGCCGAGGCTCTGCCTTTTCGAAGACGCGCTGCGACCCGTGTAGTACATCCGATAGGTCGTGCCGATCTTTGTGATACGAGGCTCGGCGACCTGCTCGTCGTCGAACGCGCCGGAGGGCCCGATGTCGAGCACCGGATTGCCGGCGTACTTCGTCCACGTCATCCCGTCGGGCGACGTTGCGTAGCCGACGCGGGCGGCGCCATAGCGGGTCCCTTGGCCGCCCATGAAGTAGCCGCCGCCGTGATACCAGAGCTTGTAGACGCCGCCTTCGACCAACATGAAGTTCGGCGACACTTCGTCGCGCTCCCAGGACGTCGAGCCGCCGGACGACAAGACGGTGCCTTGCTTGGTCCAGGTCAGACCGTCGGTGCTGGTCGCGAGCGCGACGGTCGTGAGACCGTTCGCTCCGACGGCCTCGTACCACATGCGGTAGTTGGTTGACCCTTCCTTGACGACGACCCGCGGTCCCGTCTTTTGAAAGTCGACCGCCTCGGGGCCGTTGCGGAGAAGAGGGTTCCCTGAATACCGGGTGAGCGGGCCCGACGGAAGTCCCGCCGGAGGATTCACGGGGCACGTCGCACCCGCTGCGCCGCCACCGCCAGACGCGCCGGCGGTGCCTCCGCTCCCGCCGCGCCCACCGTTGCCGATCGTCCCCGCGCCGCCACTTGTGCCCGCAGCACCTCCCGTTCCGCCGCGCCCACCGCTGCCCGCCATTCCCGCGCCCCCACCGGTGCCGGCTGTGCCTCCGCCCCCGCCGCGACCACCGTTGCCGGTCGTTCCGGCGGCGCCGCTGGTGCCTGCGCCCGCGCCGCTGCCGCTCGCGCCGGCGCTGCCGGTCGTTCCCGCGCCGCCCGCCGCGCCCGCCGTGCCGCTCGCACCTGCGCTTCCAGTGGTTCCTCCTCGACCGGTCGTTCCGGCACCGCCCCCGCCGGTCCCGGCGTTGCTGCCGCCGTCGCCGCCGCGACCTCCAGTGCTATCGCCGCCTCCCATACCGTTTCCGGGGCTGCCCGACGAGGAACCGCAAGCGAGGCTTGCACCGAGCCCGAGAATGAGAACGGTGAGGCCGACGGAACGATTCATTGCGTCTCCATCACCATCAGGTCACCCATCATGCCGAGTTCGGCATGCTCGAGGATGTGGCAATGGAACATCCACATGCCCGGCGGATCGTATTGCACCGCGAAGCGCACGGTCGAGTTCTGTGGAACGCCCAGCTGCGCGACAACATTCTCCTGCTCCGTCTCCGTGAAAGCCGCGGGCTCGCGCACCTTCCCGTTGAGCGTTGAGGCAATAGTTGGTCGCGACCCTGTAGATCCAGGCGAGGCAGCCGCCGTCCGGCGTCAGGCGTCCCACATGGCGCATCAGGCGCACGAAGACCTCCTGCGTCGCGTCCTCCGCGGCAGCCGCATCGCCCAGCAGCTTGAGGCAGCGCCGGCAGGTCTGGCCGCCCCATCGCCGATAGGCATCGTCCAGCCCATGTTCCTCCATATGGGGCCGCTCTCGGCGGCTCCATACCGTAACACCCGCCAGGTGCCCGCCCCGGGGAACTTTTTCTCACGCCCCGTTGCGTCGCGCGGCGCCTGGATCAGTCGGCGCCGGCGCCCGCGTCGGACTGTGGCGGCGCGACGCCGCATCGGAAGTCGGGGAAGAAGGCGCATCGGTAGCCCTGTGGACACCGCCAGGCTTGGTCGCACCGGCACATCGCGATCGGCACGCACGGTCCCCAGCAGCCCGCGACCACCGCCGGCTCTTGCCCCGCGGGGCACGTTGGCTTCACGTCAGCGCACCGCACGCGATAGATGTCGCAGCTGTAGCCGTCGCCGCACGCGCCGATGTGATCGTAGGGGCGATTGGGGCAGGCGTACGACGCCTCGAACATCGATCCATCGCAGCCACAGAAGACTGCGGTCTCCGCAGGGCACGCGTGCTCGAGCGTGTCGCCGGGCGGCGCGTGGGCGTAGCACTCCCAGCGCGTGTAACAGTCGCCGGACGCAGACGGAGCCTCCTCGACGCAGACCTGAGTATCCGGGTCGCAGGGAGTCGTACTCGTGCACGACCCCGGGTCGGGAACATCGGCGCTCCCATCGTCGCCGCCGAGGTCGTCAGCAGCATCACCATCGCCGGCGTCGCTGGCGACATCGGTCCCGGCGTCGGTGCTGCCAAGCGGGCCGGGCGCGCCGGCGGTAATCCAGCGATGGACGGCCTCGATCTCGCAAGCCGATAGCATCGAGGCGGGCGGCGGCGGCATGCGCGTGCCGAGGTTGCAGATCGCATCCGGCGCCTGGATCTTCGTCATCACGAAACTGTTGTCCGGATCGCCGGGCACGACGCGCAGTGCCGGTTTGTTGGTGCAGTGATCGAGACCCTTCTGACCGACCCAGTTCTGGTAGATGAGGTGCGCCGTCGACAGATCCATCCCGTGTTCGTGCTTGATCGCGTCATGGCAGCTGGCCTTCGCACACGAACGAATCACGATCGGAGCGATGCTGGCGAGCGTCCCATCGCCGCGTGCGGCGTCATCTGCGCAGATGGCGGCGCTTCCATCGGTCCGACCTCCGCCGTCGGGCCCGCGCTTCTGTGGGCTGCCGCCGCAGCCGGCCGCGGCCAACACGGCGACGACGGCCGTCGTCCAGGTGGCGCGAGTCATGAAACGTCAATGTCCAGCCCGGCGGCGGTGCGTGGCGATCATGGAGCTCGATCGTCAGTCATGATGGCGGGCGTGAACCCAGGTGCGGTCCAGCGCATCCTCCGCCACAGCGACCCGCGCATCACGACCGAGACCTACGGCCACCTGCAGCCCGACTACCTACGCAGCGAAATCGATCGCCTGCGCTTCGGCACGGCGCCCGCGAACGACCTCGCAGATCTGCCGAACGCTCCCAGCCGTTCGCAGCCGTCAGCAGCGAATAGCAGAAAGTTTCTTACAACCTTCTTACAAGGTCGGCGATCCGCGCGATCGACCCCTCCGGAGAGTGTCGACTTTCACCCGGAACTTTCGGTTCTTCTCGGTTCGTAGTGGGTGATTTGAGCTGAAAACGGGCAGGACCCGGCTGGGCCGGTGTACGGATTTGGGTGTCTAGACCAACCCGAACCCGGAGGCCGAGCCATGCCCGAATCGATGCTACTGCGACGACTGCTCCTGCCGGAGCTGAAATTCCTACGAAGCTGGCGAAAGCCGGGGACTGTGACGCTGGGCGTGGAAGCCGAGAAGCGGTCCGAGATGGAGGTATGTCCTAGGTGCGCGACGCCATCGCAGAGCACGTACGACCACCGGGTCGTGTCGATTCGAGATGCTCCGATGCGCGGCCTGGCGGTGCGCTTGATCGTGCGAAAGCGACGCCTCGCGTGTCGTCCGTGCGGTCGCCCCTTCACCGAGCCGGTGTCCGGCGTCCGCAAGGGCTACCGGACGACCGAGCGCTTTCGGCGCAGCGTGCTGTGGGCGTGCGAGAAATTCAGCGACCTCACCCAGGTCCGTCGCTCCTACCACTGCTCGAGCGGCTACCTCACGGCGCGCTCTACACACAACTCGAGCTCCAGCGGCGCAAGCGTCTGTATCCGTGGCCGGCTGTCATCGGCCTCGACGAGCACTACTTCCGTCGAGGACGCGGCGGCTTTCGCCAATTCGTGTCGATGGTCGTCGACTTTCGAAATCGACGCCTCATGGAACTCGTCGAGGGCCGCAGCGTCGGCGAGATGGAAGCGCAGCTCGCGCACATCCCTGGTCGCGAGAACGTCCGCTTCGTCGTCACCGACCTCTGCGACCCCTTCAAGACCTTCGCCCGCGGCTTCTTTCCCAACGCCCAGGTCGTCGCCGACAAATTCCACGTGCTGCGGCTCCTCATCCCGCACATCAATCGCCGCCGCAAGCTCGTCACCGGCGACCGCCGCTCCGCTGCCATTCGACGCCTGCTTTTGCGCAGCCGCTTCGCCCTCGACCACGTCGGCCGCTGGGCCGTCGATCGGTGGCTTGAGCTCCACCCCGACCTTCGCGCCCTCTACGAGGCGAAAGAGACGATGCACAGCATCTACCGCATCCGCGGACGTGACCGCGCTGCTGCGGCGCTGACAGCCTTCACCGACCGCCTCGCCACCGCCTTTCTGCCCGAGCTCCAGACCTTCCGTCGCACGCTTCTCAGGTGGCGAAACGAAATCCTCGCCTACTTCGGTACTGGCCTCACCAACGGCCGCACCGAGGGCTTTAACAACAAGGCGAAGCTCGTAAAAAAGCGCGCTTACGGCTATAGGAGCTTCCCGAACTACAGACTCCGACTCCTAAATGCGTGCGCCTGAAACGCTTTTCGGCACGACCCACCATCGAGTGAGTAGAACCGTAGAACCTTACTTCTGCGGGGTGGACGGGACTTGAACCCGCGGCCTCCGGCGTGACAGGCCGGCGTTATAACCAAGCTTAACTACCACCCCAGAACTGCTGCGACGGGCGTGGTGCTGTGCCAGCCGCCGGGAGGATCTACATGCGGAGGGCGGGAGTGTCAACGGGCGGGGCCCGAATGGCCCGGCTGTGCTACGGTGCGGGGCCTCATATAGATGAAGGAGGCGTTCCCCATGTCGCATCGGAAGATCCTGATCGGTTTGTCCCTGGCGGCCCTGTCGGCGGCGGGCATGACGGCGTATGCGCAGAACAAGCCGGCCGCGCCGGCGGCTGGCGCGCCTGCTCCGGGAGGCGCCGGTGGCGCGCCCGCGGCCGCCGCGAAGCCGACCTGCAAGCTGCACGGCAAGGCCTGCTGCGACCCGGCCATCGAGGCGCACCTGCCCAAGGAAGCGGTCTACAAGGCGTGCGGCGAATCCGACGCGACCTACCTGGGCCAGGAGGCGCAGCGCGATACCTGCAAGTACTTCTTCAAGGCCGAGGGCGCGCCCGAGTCCGAGACGTTCGTCCAGGTCTACGCGCCCCAGCAGAAGGAAGTCCTGCAGGCGCCGAACGATCCGTTCTTCTCGTGGAAGAAGGCCGGCAAGGCGTACATCACCGACAAGGCGAAGTCGCCCAAGGCGGCGCCGATGGCGGCTTCCTCGACGGGGCTGTACCTGGCGGGGAAGGGGTATTCGGTGAGCGTGAACGCGTCGACGAAGGTGTGTACGCATGCCGAGGCGGCGAAGCTGGCGCCGTCGATGAAGTAGAACGCGAGCGCTCGCGCTTCGAAGCTTGCCCTCACCCTAGCCCTCTCCCGCAAAGCGGGAGAGGGGACCGGATCGGATCAGAGCCTGGCGATGGTGGTACGCTTTTGGGCATGCTGATTGTCGAGGCGCCGCTCGTCATCGATGGCAAGGAGCTCGCTGTCGAGGCGCTGACGCTCATCGCCACGTTGATGGAGAAGCTGCCTGACAGCACCGTGGCGCTGCAGGACCTTCAGCGCCACGAGGCGCACACCAAGATGGTCGATTGGATGACGTTCCCGGCGGCGCCTGAGGAGACGCCGGTCGGCGTCCGCGATCCCGATGGCGGGATGCTGTCGGTGCCGATCAACTGGCGGTGGAAGCTGTGGGCGTCGCCGTACAGGGTCGCGTTTCCGGCCGACGCGTTCGACCTGGTGGTCCGGACGGCGAAGGCGTTGGCGAGCTTTCTGCCGGCTGAGAAGATGCCCGACGTGCCTGCGCCGACGGGCGGCGCCGCGGGCGGATCGTCCGGGCCGGCCGAGGTTGGGATCCCGGTCGACTGGGTGCGCAAGGTTCGGAACTGACGGGCGGACGGGCGGCGCCCGAAAGCGGCTTGCCCTCACCCTAGCCCCCCTAGCCCTCTCCCGCAATGCGGGAGAGGGGACCGGATCTTCTGGGAGAGGGGACCGGAGCGCCGGGAGAGGGGACCCGGATCTCCCCGTTACTTTTCTAGCGTTCGGAACAGGCGGTCCATCAGGGGGAAGGTGACGTTGAAGTTCACGGCTGCCATCCGTCCGAGGATGTGGTGGTGGCGGTGGTGCGCCTGGAGCCGCCGGAAGGCGCGGATGCGGCCGATGCCGGCGCGATCCAGGGTCGCGTCGGGGAGGTGGTAGAGGGCGTGCAAGGTTTCGTAGCAGAGGAAGTAGGCGACGGCGCCCAGGAGGAAGACGCCGGCCAGGCCGGGGCCGCGCAGGGCGCCCGCGATCACCATGATGGGTGACGCCACCACGAACAGGCCGAGCATGGTGTACCAGGGCATCATGATCAGGCCGAGGTCGTCGTTCTTCCCGATCACCATGTGACCGTCGGTGAACGCCAGGTGGTGTAGCTGGGCGTGGTTGCGGTACATGATGCGCGGGCGCAGCGGGCGGTGCATCGGGTGGCGGTGGACCATCCACTCGATGAAGTTCGCGATCACCAGGAAGCCGGGCAGCAGCAGCCAGTCGGTGGCGCGGGCGCGCACGGCCAGCGTCATTCCCAGCGACGCCAGCACGGTCGCCAGCACCAGCGTCAGCGCCATGTGCCGCCAGGGCGAATAGCCGGCCGGGATGTGATCGGCGCGCACGAAGCGCAGCTCGGCGGCCGGCGCGTCGCGGTCCGGCAGGGTGGCATTCCCGAGCGTCATGTTCGATTATGGCTTCCGGAAAGCTCATCGCGCCATGCCATCCTTTGACGTAGTTTCGAAGGTCGACCTGATGGAGCTCGACAACGGGCTGAACACCGCCCGCAAGGAGCTGGGTCAGCGCTACGACTTTCGTGGGACCAACACCGACATCGAGCGCGGCCCCGAAGGCATCGTCATCCGGTCGTCGGATGAGCCGCACGCGGCCGCGGCGCTGACGGTGCTGCGGGAACGCATCGCCAAGCGGGGCGTGTCGCAGCGGGCGCTGGACCCGAAGCCGGTCGAGGCGGCGGGCGGCCGGACGGTGCGGCAGCTGGTGCTGGTCAAGCAGGGGATCGACATGGAGACCGCCAAGAAGATCGTGAAGGCGGTCAAGGACAGCAAGCTCAAGGTTCAGGCGCAGATCCAGGGCGACGAGCTGCGCGTGTCGGGCAAGAACCGAGACGACCTGCAGTCGGCGATCGCGCTGATGCGGCGGACGGACTTCGGCGTCGACCTGCAGTTCATCAACTTCCGCGACTAGCTGGGCCGGCGCGGGCGGCGCTACACTCGGGGCGTGCGCGGATTGACCGGACCACGCGTGAGGAGCCGGCGAGCTTTGCTCGCCGCGTATCATCGCGGGAGGGTTCGGGAACCCTTTGAGGGTTCCCGATTCAATAGCCCGCTGGCGGTGGTCGCGCTGGCCCTGGTTGCGGTGGCCGGCTGTCACAAGCGCAAGCCGGCGCCCAGTGCGCCCGCGCCGACGGTCGCGGCGCCCCCGGCCAAGCCGGCGCGCACGCCCATCCCGCAACGCAAGCCGGTGGACGCGCTCGCGGAAGGCGAGACGTACGTCTACGAAAACGGCGTCGCCCGCCGCGAAAAGATCGAGGCCGCGCGCGCCGCCGGGCTGCTGGACGTCGACCTCGGCGATCGCTGGGCGCCGTACATCCTGCAGGACGGCGAGGGCGCCGACGCGAAACCCAACGCGTACCGCGAGACGTTCGCGAAGCTGGCCAACGAAGAGCTGGACGCGGACGGCGATCCGCCGCGCCCGGGTGAGCACAATTACCTGGAGGTGTTCGGCATCCCGGCGTCGCTGTCGGTGCTGGCCGCGCGCGCGGAGGCGGCCGTGGCGCCGGCCTACGAGGATTGCGTGGACGCCGTCGATCGCCCGGGCCTGGAACAGTGGACGGGCGACGTCATCTATCTGGATCGCGATCGCGCGCGCCGCGACTTCGACCAGGCGAATCAGGATGCGGCCTGGCTGGACAAGTCGATCGCCGCGCTGTCTGCGACCGCGCTGGCCGCGACCGCGAACCCCGAGGCGGCGGCGGTGCCCAGCCCGATCCCGCTGGCGCGCGACAAGGCCATCGAACAGGTGCGCGCCGATCCGAAGCTGCGCGGGCGCGTCGATCGCACCGCGCGCGGCCAGTCTCGCCTGCGCGCCGTGCGCGCGATGCAGGCGCGCATGCTGTGCGAGGGCCTGCTGACCGCGCGCAGCCGCTACACGTCCGGCACGTACGACCTGCCGTCGCACGAGGCGCTGGCGAACTGGGAGCGCAAGCACGACATCTTCGGCTGGGGCTTCCTGGGCGGCGAGACGCTGGGGATGCTGCTGCGGCCGCCGCGCGCGCTGTCGCTGGAGGCGTTCAAGCGCGTGCTCGCCGAGCGCGTGGCCGACGCGGCGGGGATCGTCGAGGACGGGTCGATCAACACGCTTCGCCGCAAGAACCCGCCGATGTGGAAGGACGCGGACGGCGTCGCCCATCCGGTGCCGAACCTGATCGACGACCACGTCAACGCGCTGCTGGCCGCGATCGGCGTCGCGACGCCCGAGGACATGGTCGCGTTCCTGCGCGCGCACAAGGCGGCGCTGCCGACGCTGCACGTGGCGTTCAAGGCGCCGGCGCTACCGGCGTATTACACGCCCGACGAGGGCAAGACGCAGATGGATCTGTCCGCGCAGATCGATCGCGGCGACATCTGGTACGACTTCCCGTTCGATTCGCGCGGCAAGCCGATCGTGCAGCGGCGCGAACACTATCCGCACATGACGCTGTTCGTGACCTGGCACGGGCAGAAGATCCCGCTGGTGAAATGGCGGACGACGATCGGATCGTGGCGCAGCGAGATGCACGAGGACGGCCGCGTCTACTTCAAGTACAAGAACTCGGACGTCGGGCCGCGCGTCTGGCGGCAGGTGGTCGCGACGCCGGTCTGGATCCCGCCCGACGGGACGCCCGCCAAGGATCTGCTGAAGACGAAGGTGCTGGATCGCAAGGTCGGGCCGGTGACGGTCGTCAACACGGACGTGATGGGCCCGGGTTATCAATCGGCGTACGGTCTGGTCATGGGCATCCACATCGATCCCAAGCGGGGCGGGTTCGACAACCAGATCCGCACGCACGGATCGGTCGACTACACGTCGATCGCGCGCCGCTTCTCGCACGGCTGTCACCGCCTGGTGAACAACCGCGCGGTGCGCCTGTTCGACTTCGTGCTGCGCCACCACCGCTTCCGCCGCATCGGCGACGTGCCGCTGAACCTCAAGAAGCGCTTCGAGGTCGACGGCGAG
>Ga0070669_100000629_pt1 | contig 26123 bp, 38 predicted proteins | sample KBSS53metaG_FD_64680 | JGI IMG/M metagenome (GOLD analysis project Ga0070669, IMG submission 64680) | Switchgrass rhizosphere microbial communities from Kellogg Biological Station, Michigan, USA - KBS S5-3 metaG | ecosystem: Host-associated > Plants > Roots > Rhizosphere > Soil ...
AAATTCGAGCGGAACAAGCCGCACTGCAACATCGGCACCATCGGTCACGTCGACCATGGCAAGACGTCGCTTACGGCTGCGATCACCAAGGTGCTGGCAAAGCACGGCGGCGGTGAAGCCGTCGACTTCGCCAATATCGACAAGGCGCCGGAAGAGCGCGAGCGCGGCATCACCATCTCGACGGCGCACGTCGAGTACGAGACCGCCAAGCGTCACTACGCGCACGTCGATTGCCCGGGTCACGCCGACTACGTGAAGAACATGATCACTGGTGCCGCCCAGATGGACGGCGCGATCCTGGTCGTGTCGGCTGCTGACGGCCCAATGCCGCAGACGAAGGAGCACATCCTGCTCGCGGCGCAGGTCGGCGTTCCGACCATGGTCGTCTTTCTTAACAAGGTCGACCAGGTTGACGATCCCGAGCTGCTCGAACTCGTCGAGCTGGAAATCCGCGAGGAGCTTTCCAAGCGCGGCTTCGACGGCGACAACATTCCGATCGTCTCCGGTTCGGCTCTCGCGGTTCTCGAAGACCGTGACGCCAACATCGGCGAAGAAAAGATCATGGAGCTGATGGGTGCGGTCGACGACTGGATCCCGCAGCCGGAGCGTCCGCTCGACAAGCCGTTCCTGATGCCGATCGAAGACGTGTTCTCGATCTCGGGCCGTGGCACCGTCGTCACGGGCCGTGTCGAGACCGGAATCATCAAGGTCGGCGAGGAAGTCGAGATCGTCGGCATCCGCGACACCCAGAAGACCGTCGTCACCGGCGTCGAGATGTTCCGCAAGCTGCTCGACCAGGGCCAGGCCGGCGACAACATCGGTGCGCTGCTTCGTGGCGTTGGCCGCGAGGACGTCGAGCGTGGCCAGGTTCTCTGCAAGCCGGGCTCGATCACTCCGCACACCGACTTCCAGGCGGAAGTTTACGTCCTGTCGAAGGACGAGGGCGGCCGTCACACGCCGTTTTTCGCGAACTATCGACCGCAGTTCTACTTCCGCACGACCGACGTGACGGGCGAAGTGCAGCTGCCGGAAGGCACCGAGATGGTCATGCCCGGCGACAACGTCAGCCTTGGCGTGAAGCTGATTGCCCCGATCGCCATGGACCCGGGTCTGCGCTTCGCGATCCGCGAAGGTGGCCGCACCGTCGGTGCAGGGGTTGTCGGAACGATCTCCAAGTAATATAGGGCGCCAACCGCGCGATTCTGGATCAGGGTCGCGCGGTTCGCTTTTGAGTTTTGGTTAGTTTAAGCGCGCCGCGGCTACGGCCGGGGCTCGCAGGCTCTTTCGCATCGGTAGGGACATGGAAACGCAGAATATCCGGATTCGTCTGAAGGCTTTCGATCATCGAGTGCTGGACCAGGCGACAGGCGACATTGCCGACACGGCGCGCCGTACGGGTGCTCTTATCCGCGGTCCCATTCCCCTTCCGACGCGTATCGAGAAGTTCACCGTCAACCGTTCGCCGCACGTCGACAAGAAGTCGCGCGAACAGTTCGAGGTGAGGACCTACAAGCGGCTGCTCGACATCGTGCAGCCGACGCCGCAGACGGTCGATGCGCTGATGAAGCTCGATCTCGCCGCCGGCGTCGACGTTGAGATTAAGCTGGCCTAACAGCCAGTCGCGCACCGAGAGGTGTGCAAACGGTGGATACCGCCGGAGGTTAGCTCCGGGCTGCGTCCCCGCCGCTCTCTTCAAGGGAGCTCTAGCCCAGGCGGGGCACGCAAACATTTGAATGGGCTTCACGCACCCGGGGACAGGCTCCGTGTGCCTCTGTTGAGGAGTTCTGATCATGCGCACCGGCGTGATCGCGAAGAAGGTCGGAATGACCCGCTTGTTCCAGGCGGACGGTCGGCACGTGCCGGTTACCGTTCTGCAGCTGGAAGAGCTGCAGGTCGTCGGCCGCCGCGAAATGGACAAGGATGGCTACACCGCCGTCCAGCTCGGAGCGGGCAAGGCCAAGGCGAAGAATGTCGCCAAGCCGCAGCGCGCCGCTTTCGGCAAGGCTGAAGTCGAGCCCAAGGCTCGCGTCGCCGAATTCCGCGTCGACGAAGACGGGTTGCTCGATGTTGGCGCGCTGATCAGCGCGGACCACTTCGTTGCTGGCCAGCTGGTCGATGTTTCCGGTGTGACCCAAGGTAAGGGCTTTGCCGGCGCCATGAAGCGCTGGGGCTTCGCTGGTCTTCGCGCCACCCACGGCGTGTCCGTCTCGCACCGTTCGCACGGTTCGACGGGTAACCGCCAGGATCCGGGTCGCGTCTTCAAGAACAAGAAGATGGCCGGTCACATGGGTGCCCGGAACCGCACCCAGCAAAACCTCGAGATCGTCCGCACTGATCCGATCCGCGGCCTGCTCTTCGTCAAGGGCTCGGTCCCGGGCCACAAGGGCAGCTGGCTGACGGTCAGCGACGCCATCAAGCTTCCGCGTCACGACAGCGCGCCGTTCCCGGCGGGCCTGATCGACACGAAGGCGAAGATCGACGAATCCGAACTGCCGGCCGCTGGCCTGGTCGACGACGCCGCGGTCCACGAGATCCCGGCGCTGCCGAGCGACGAGGAAGTGGCGGCGATCGCAGCCGAGCAGGAAGCCGGTGCTGCCGCTGAAGCGGAAGCCGAAGCTGCTGCCGAGGCAGATGCCGCTGACGCAGCTCAGACTGCAGAAAATGAAAATGCCCAAGCGGCTGAGGACAGCGCGAAGCCTGCCTCTGACGCCGACGAAGGCAAGGAAGGCTAAGATGAAGGTCAAGGTACAGACCCTCGACGCCAAGGCTGGCGGCGACATCGAGCTCAACGACGAGATCTTCGCCGTCGAGCCGCGCGCCGACATCCTTCACCGCGTCGTCACCTGGCAGCTCATCAACCGTCGCGCCCCCGCGCGTGCGGCTCGAGAGCGCAGCGACGTTGCCCGCACCGGCAAGAAATATGGCCGGCAGAAGGGCGGCGGCACGGCTCGTCACGGCGACCGCAAGGCCCCGATCTTCATCGGCGGCGGCAAGGCCCACGGCCCGCGTGCTCGCGTGTTCACGTCGAGCCTCAACAAGAAGGTTCGCGCGCTCGGCTTGAAGATGGCGCTGTCGTCGAAGGCCAAGGACGGCAATTTGGTCGTTATCGACAACCTCGACGTCAAGGACGGCAAGACCAAGGCGCTGCAGGCGCAGCTCGGCAAGCTCGGCTTCGGCAAGACTGCGCTGGTGATCGACGGTGACGCGCTCAACGTCGGCTTCGCCCGCGCTTCGTCGAACCTCGAGAGCATCAACCTGCTCCCGGCCATGGGTGCCAATGTTTACGACATCATGCGGCACGACACGCTGGTTCTGACCCGCGCGGCCGTCGAAAAGCTGGAGGCCCGGTTCAATGGCTAAGAAGCCGCAGCAGGTGGCCGACGCGCGCCACTATGACATCGTGCTCGCACCGCACATTACCGAGAAGTCGACGATGCTGTCGGAGACGAACTCGGTCGTGTTTCAGGTCGCGCCGCGCGCCACCAAGCCCGAGATCAAGGCGGCCGTCGAAGCGCTCTTCAACGTGAAGGTGCTGAACGTGAACACGCTGACCTCCAAGGGCAAGACCAAGCGTTGGAAGGGCAAGCCCTACCAGCGTTCGGATGTAAAGAAGGCGATCGTTCGCCTGGCCGAGGGCCAGTCGATCGACGTGACGAGCGGGATCTAAGCCATGGCTCTCAAGCAATATAAGCCGACCTCTCCGGCCCGCCGCGGCCTGATCCTGGTCGACAAGTCGGCGCTCTGGAAGGGCAAGCCCGTGAAGGCTCTGACCGAAGGCAAGCGCAAGACTGGCGGCCGCAACAACAAGGGCCACGTGACCTCGCGCGGCATCGCGGGCGGCCACAAGCAGAAGTACCGCATCATCGACTTCAAGCGCCGTACCTGGGACGTCGTTGGTACCGTCGAACGGCTCGAGTACGACCCCAACCGGTCGGCGTTCATCGCGCTCATTTCGTATGAAGGTGGCGAGCAGGCCTACATCATCGCTCCGCAGCGTCTCGCTCCGGGCGACAAGGTCATCGCCGGCAAGAAGGTCGACGTGAAGCCGGGCAATGCGATGGAGATCGGCCAGATGCCGGTTGGCACCATCGTCCACAACGTCGAGATGAAGCCGGGCAAGGGTGGCCAGATCGCTCGCGCCGCCGGGACCTACGTGCAGGTAGTCGGCCGTGACCGCGGAATGGTCATCGTCAGGCTGAATTCAGGCGAGCAGCGCTACATCCGCTCGGACTGCATGGCGACCGTCGGTGCGGTGTCGAACCCCGACAATGCCAACCAGACGTTCGCGAAGGCAGGCCGCACCCGCTGGATGGGCAAGCGACCGCTGACCCGCGGCGTCGCCAAGAACCCAGTCGACCACCCACACGGCGGTGGTGAAGGCCGGACCTCGGGTGGCCGCCATCCGGTCACTCCGTGGGGCAAGCCGACCAAGGGTGCCCGCACCCGTCACAACAAGGCAACGGACAAGTTCATCATCCGTAGCCGTCACGCGAAGAAGAAGGGTTAAGCAATGGCCCGTTCCATCTGGAAAGGCCCGTTCGTCGAGCTTTCGCTGCTGAAGAAGGCGGAAAGCGCGCAGGACAAGGGTGGCCGCGCGCCGATCAAGACCTGGTCGCGCCGTTCGACGATCCTGCCGCAGTTCGTCGGCCTGACGTTCAATGTCTACAACGGTCGCAAGTTCGTGCCGGTGTCGGTTAACGAGGACATGGTCGGCATGAAGCTCGGCGAGTTCGCTCCGACCCGCACCTTCCATGGCCACGCGTCGGACAAGAAGGGTAAGCGCTAATGGGCAAGCCAGCAGCACCCCGAAAGGTCGGCGACAAGGAAGCGCTCGCGGTCGGTAACACGATTCGTGGCTCAGCCCGCAAGCTGAACCTGGTTGCCACCATGATCCGCGGCCGCAAGGTCGAGGAAGCGCTGAACATCCTCAAATTCTCTCCCAAGGGAATGGCCGAGGATGTCCGCAAGGTCCTCGCTTCGGCGGTGGCCAATGCCGAGAACAACCACAACCTCGACGTCGACGCTCTGGTCGTTGCCGAGGCGAGCGTCGGCAAGTCGATCTCGATGAAGCGCTTCGCGACCCGTGCGCGTGGCCGCTCGTCGCGGATCGTCAAGCCGTTCAGCCGCCTCCGGGTCGTCGTTCGCGAGCAGGAAGAAGCGTAATGGGTCAGAAATCGTCTCCTGTCGGGCTTCGCCTGCAGATCAACCGCACATGGGACAGCCGCTGGTTCGCCGAAGGGCAGGACTATGGCCGGCTGCTGCTCGAGGATCTGAAGATCCGGAAGTACATCCTCGCCAAGGTCCCGCAGGCCGCGATCTCGAAGGTCGTGATCGAGCGTCCGGCGAAGACCTGCCGCATCAGCATCTATGCTGCGCGTCCCGGCGTGATCATCGGCAAGAAGGGCTCGGACATCGAGAAGCTGAAGAAGGAGCTCGGCAAGATGACCAGCTCTGAAGTCAGCCTCAACATCGTCGAGATCCGCAAGCCCGAGGTCGACGCCAAGCTCGTCGCCCAGGGCGTTGCCGACCAGCTCGAGCGCCGTATCGCGTTCCGCCGCGCCATGAAGCGCGCGGTGCAGTCCGCTCTCCGCCTTGGCGCCGAGGGCATTCGTATCACCTGCTCGGGCCGTCTCGGCGGCGCCGAAATCGCGCGCACCGAATGGTATCGTGAGGGCCGCGTTCCGCTCCACACGCTGCGCGGCAACGTCGATTACGCCGAGGCCGAAGCGCACACCGCTTACGGCGTCTGCGGCGTGAAGGTGTGGGTCTTCAAGGGCGAGATTTTCGCTCACGACCCGCTCGCCCAGGACCGACTGATGATGGAGGCTCAGACCTCCGGCGTCCGTCCGGCGCGCGAAGAGCGCGGAAACCGGTAAGCGCGAAGGAAAGTAAGTCATGCTGCAACCCAAGCGCACCAAATTCCGCAAGGCCTTCAAGGGCCGCATCCACGGCAACGCCAAGGGTGGGACCGAGCTCAACTTCGGCGCCTTCGGCCTCAAGGCCATGGAGCCGGAGCGGATCACCGCGCGTCAGATCGAGGCGGCCCGCCGCGCGATCACGCGACACATCAAGCGTAGCGGCCGCCTTTGGATCCGCGTGTTCCCCGACGTTCCGGTGAGCTCCAAGCCTGCCGAAGTCCGCATGGGCTCCGGTAAGGGCAGCCCCGAGTTTTGGGTCGCCCGGGTCAAGCCTGGTCGCATCCTGTTCGAGCTCGACGGCGTCCCCGGGTCGCTCGCCAAGACGGCGTTCGAGCGCGCGGCCGAGAAGCTGCCGATCAAGACCAAAGTTGTCGCGCGCCTGGGCGAGAGCCTGGCCGCGGAGGAGCAGTAAGATGGCCGCGATCGAGGATCTCAAGCAGAAGAGCGACGATCAACTGCAGCAGCAGCTCGTCGACCTGAAGCGCGAGCAGTTCAACCTGCGCTTCCAGTCGGCGACGAACCAGCTCGAGAAGCCGAGCCGTGTTCGCGAGGTGCGCCGCACCATCGCGCGCATCAAGACGGTTCAGCACCAGCGCGCCCGCGCCAACGCTTCGGCGCAGGGTTGAGGAGAATATAGGAATGCCAAAGCGCGTCCTCACCGGCACCGTGGTGTCAGACAAGGGTGACAAGACCGTGGTGGTCCGCGTCGAGCGGCGGGTGAAGCACCCGCTGTACGGCAAGATCATCAAGCTGTCGAAGAAGTACCACGCTCACGACGCGGCCAATGAGTTCCACGTCGGCGAGATCGTGCGCATCGAAGAGTGCGCCCCAATCTCGAAGCTGAAAACGTGGACCGTCGTCGACCGCATCGGCACGGCCAAGATTGGCGCCGTCGAGATCAAGGAGCCCGATGAGGTCGCTCCTCCGACCGACACCGCCAAGCCCGCCGAGGAAAAGGCCGAAAAGAAGCCCGCCGCCAAGAAGCCGGCCAAGAAAGCCAAGGCCGACGCGGAAGCGGACGCCTGAGTCGAGATTGAGAGAGGTTAGGGTCGAACCATGATCCAGATGCAGTCCAACCTGGACGTTGCGGACAACAGCGGCGCGAAGCGCGTTCAGTGCATCAAGGTGCTGGGCGGGTCGAAGCGCCGGACCGCCGGCGTCGGCGACATCATCGTCGTCAGCGTCAAGGAAGCCGCTCCGCGCGGCCGCGTGAAGAAGGGCGACGTTCACCGCGCGGTGATCGTGCGCACTGCCAAGGACATCCGCCGTCCCGACGGTTCGGTGATCCGCTTCGATTCGAACGCCGCCGTGCTCGTCAACAAGAACGAGGAGCCGATCGGCACTCGCATCTTTGGCCCGGTCGTCCGCGAGCTCCGCGCCAAGAAGCACATGAAGATCATTTCGCTCGCGCCGGAGGTGCTGTGATGGCCGCCCAGAAGATCAAGAAGGGCGACAAGGTCGTGGTCCTGTCTGGCAAGGACAAAGGCCGCACCGGTGAAGTCGTTAAGGCGCTGCCGAAAGAGAGCAAGGTGATCGTGTCTGGCATCAACGTCCACGCGCGTCACCGCAAGCCGTCCCAGGTCAATCCGCAGGGCGGCATCGAGCGCAAGGAAGCGCCGCTGCACGTGTCGAAGGTCGCGATTGCGACGGCCGACGGCAAGCCGTCGCGCGTGCGCTTCGAGGTTCGCGACGGGAAGAAGGTCCGTGTCGCGGCCAAGACCGGAGAGCTGATCCATGGCTGACGAAAAGAACAAGGTCGAAGAGACCGAAGCGCCCGCGACCGAGCAGGTCGAGGTTGAGCGCGTCGGCGACGCCGAGAAGGCTGAAGCCGAGGCGGTAGAAGCGCTGCCGAAGGTCGAAGAGGCCTCGGTCCCGGCGCCGAAGACCACTGGCAAGCCGTCGAAGACGCCGAAGGATTATTCGCCGCGTCTGAAGGGCGATTATGAGGGTCGCATCGTCAAGGCGATGACCGAGAAGTTCGGTTACAAGAACCGGCTCGAAGTTCCGCGCCTCGAGAAGATCGTGATCAACATGGGCGTCGGTGAGGCGACCCAGGACAAGAAGAAGGTCGAGACCGCTGCTGCCGAAATGCAGCAGATCTCCGGCCAGAAGCCTGTCATCACCAAGGCGAAGAAGTCGATCGCTCAGTTCAAGCTGCGCGAAGGCATGCCGATCGGCTGCAAGGTCACCCTGCGCCGCGACCGCATGTACGAGTTCCTCGATCGTCTCGTGACGATCGCGATGCCCCGTATCCGCGACTTCCGCGGTCTGAATCCGAAGTCTTTCGACGGTCGCGGCAATTATGCGCTGGGGCTCAAGGAGCAGATCATTTTCCCCGAGATCAACTACGATCAGATCGACAAGGTCCGGGGAATGGACGTCATCATCACCACCACCGCGAAGTCGGATGAAGAGGCGCGTGAGCTGCTGCGCCTGTTCAACTTCCCCTTCCCGGCAGAGGAGCAGCGGGAAGCCGCGTAAGCGGTTTCCCCGTTAGGAGAAGAACTTAAGTCATGGCGAAACTGAGTTCGATCAACAAGAACGAGCGGCGCAAGAAGCTCGTCCAGAAGAATGCATCGAAGTACGCGAAGCTGAAGGCGATCGCTGACGACGAGAGCAAGGACGATACCGAGCGCCTGATCGCGCGTCTGAAGATGGCGGAACTGCCGCGCAACGGGAATCCGACCCGGATTCGCAACCGCTGCGAGCTGACCGGCCGGTCGCGCGCCTATTATCGCAAGTTCCGCTTGTCGCGGATCATGCTTCGGGAACTGGCCAACAAGGGCCTCATCCCCGGCGTGATCAAGTCGAGCTGGTAAGGGTTAGAAGATGGCGATGACCGATCCTTTGGGTGATATGCTCACCCGCATCCGCAACGGACAGCAGGCGAAGAAGGATTCCATCCTGACGCCGGCGTCGAAGTTGCGTGCCCACGTTCTCGATGTGCTTCAGCGTGAAGGCTACATCCGCGGCTATTCGGAAGAAGAGCTGGCGGGCCAGAAGGGCCTTCGCATCGAACTTAAGTATTTCGAGGGCCAGCCCGCGATCCAGCATCTGGCTCGCGTGTCGAAGCCGGGCCGCCGCGTCTACTCGGCCGCTCGCGAGCTTCCGCGCATCCGCAACGGCCTTGGCACGATCATCGTGTCGACCCCGCGCGGCGTGCTGTCGGATGCTGAAGCGCGTGACCAGAATGTCGGTGGCGAAGTGCTGGCGGAGGTGTTCTAATGTCCCGTATCGGCAAGAAACCCGTTGCTCTTCCGGCTGGCGTCACCGCTACCGTCGAGAGCGGCACGCTGACCGTGAAGGGCCCCAAGGGCCAGCTCGCGATGCAGATTCTCGACGACCTCGTGAAATACGAGATTGGCGAGAGCGAAATCCGCGTCACGCCGCTGACCGACGCGCAGCGCAACCGCGCCGCGTGGGGCATGCAGCGCACGCTGGTGCAGAACCTCGTCACGGGCGTGACCGAGGGTTTCACCAAGGTGCTGGAGATCACCGGCGTCGGCTATCGCGCGCAGGCCCAGGGCAAAAACCTGCGCCTTCAGCTCGGCTACAGCCACGACGTGAACTTCCCGGTTCCGGAAGGCATCGACGTCAAGACTCCCGACCAGAACACGGTCGAGATCAGCGGCATCGACAGCCAGAAGGTCGGTCAGGTCGCGGCCGAGATCCGCCGCTGGCGCAAGCCCGAGCCGTACAAGGGCAAGGGCATCAAGTATCGCGGTGAGTACATCTTCCGCAAAGAAGGCAAGAAGAAGTAAGCCATGGCTCATCTCTCTCTCTTCGAGCGCCGCCGTCGTCGGGTTCGCACCTCGCTTCGCGAGCGTGCTGCCGGCAAGCCGCGGTTGTCGGTCCATCGCTCGGGCCGCCACATCTACGCGCAGGTCATCGACGACGCGGCGGGCAAGACGCTCGCTTCGGCCTCGAGCCTGGACAAGGACGTCAAGGGCAAGACCGGCGCGACCAAGGACAGCGCTGCTGCCGTGGGCAAGGCCATTGCCGAGCGTGCCAAGAAGGCCGGTGTGTCGAACGTCGTGTTCGATCGTGGCGGTTTCCTGTTCCACGGCCGGGTGAAGGCCCTCGCCGACGCTGCCCGCGAAGGCGGACTGGAGTTCTAGAATGCAAGAAGAAAACCAGACCAACGAGACCAACACCGACCAGACCGAGGTCGCACAGGTCGCCGAGGCTGCTCCGGTCCAGGCCGAGGAGCAGCACGCTCCGCGCGGCCGTGGTCCGCGCGGTGGACGTGGCGGTGGCCGTGATGGCGGCGGTCGCGGACGCGGCGGCCGTCGTGACGATCGCCGTGGGCGCCGTGACGACGATGAAGGTGGCGAGGAGCTCATTGAAAAGCTTGTCCACATCAATCGCGTCTCCAAGACCGTGAAGGGCGGCAAGCGCTTCGGCTTCGCCGCGCTCGTCGTCGTTGGCGACGGCAAGGGGCGCGCTGGCTTCGGCCACGGCAAGGCCCGTGAGGTTCCGGAGGCGATCTCGAAGGCGACCGCTGCGGCGAAGAAGGCGATGATCCGCGTTCCACTTCGCGACGGTCGCACGCTCCACCACGACGGCCTCGGCCACTTCGGCGCTGGCCGGGTGACGATCCGTACCGCTCCGGCAGGAACGGGCATCATCGCCGGTGGTCCGATGCGCGCGATCTTCGAGAGCCTCGGCGTTCACGACGTCGTGACCAAGTCGGTCGGCACCTCGAACCCGTACAACATGATCCGTGCGACTTTCGAGGCGCTGAAGGAACAGTCGAGCCCGCGCGCTGTGTCGCAGCGTCGCGGCAAGAAGGTCGCCGACCTACTCGGTCGCGGTGGCGCCAGCGCCGCCGAAGCCGAGGCCCAGGCCGAAGCGATCGCGGAGTAATCGTAATGGCGAAGATCAAGATCACGCAGACCGGTTCGCCGATCCGCCGCGACAAGACGCAGCGGGCAACGCTCGTCGGTCTCGGCCTCAATAAGCTGCACCGCAGCGTGGAAGTGGAAGAGACCCCTGAGGTTGCCGGCCAGGTCCGCAAGGTGCAGCACCTGGTGAGCGTCGAACGCTAAATTTCTAAACTGGGCTTCGGCCCTGCGCGACAAGAGCGAAAGCGAGTGCAAAATATGAAACTTAACGAAATTCGCGACAACAAGGGCGCGCGTCAGTCGCGCGTTCGAGTCGGCCGTGGCATCGGCTCGGGACTGGGCAAGACCGCCGGTCGCGGCCAGAAGGGCGCCAAATCGCGCTCGGGCGTCAGCATCGCCGGCTTCGAGGGCGGCCAGATGCCGCTCCACATGCGTATCCCGAAGCGCGGCTTCAACAACATCTTCGCCCGCGACTATGCCGAGGTGAACATCGGCGCGGTCCAGAAGGCGATCGATGCCGGCAAGCTCGACATCAAGGGCGCGCTCGATCACGCCGCGCTTAAGGGCGCCGGTCTGGCTCGTGGCGGCAAGGATGGCGTTCGTCTGCTCGGCAAGGGTGAGCTCAAGGCCAAGCTGGCGTTTAAAGTCGCCGGTGTGTCGAAGGGCGCCCGCGAAGCGGTCGAGAAGGCCGGCGGTTCAATCGAGCTCATCGAGCGCAAGAACCCCGCCGAGCTGGCCGCGGCCAAGAAGGGCTCGCGCAAGTCTGCCGCGAAGACCGAGGCGTAAGCCTCACTGCCCTCGCAATGACGGCGATGCGGCTTATATGAGCCGCAGAGCCCAGGGGATTTAGCAAGAATATGGCATCCGCAGCCGAACAACTCGCCTCCAGCATCAGCCTTGCGAACTTCGCCAAGGCTTCCGAGCTCAAGAAGAGGCTGTGGTTCACCCTCGGCGCGCTGATCCTGTTCCGACTGCTGTCGTTCGTTCCCGTACCAGGCATCGATCCGGTGGCGATGAACGTCCTCTATCAAACGCAGAGCGGCGGCATCCTCGACGTTTTCAACACCTTCTCGGGCGGCGCGCTGTCGCGCTTCTCGATCGTTGCCCTCGGCGTCATGCCGTACATTACGGCGTCGATCGTCGTGCAGCTCGGCGCCACGCTTTACCCGGCGTGGCAGCAGCTGCGGAAAGAGGGCGAGACCGGGCGCAAGAAGCTCAACCAGTATACCCGCTACCTGACGGTCGCGATCACCCTGGTGCAGGGTTACCTCGCTGTTCGCGGACTGGAATCGCAGTCAATCCGCCAGGGCATCACGGCTGTCGTGATGCCCGGCCTGCTATTCGAGCTTGCCGGAACCGTCAGCCTTGTCGGCGGCACCTTGTTCCTGATGTGGATCGGCGAGCAGATCACCAGCCGAGGCATTGGCAACGGCGTGTCGCTGATCATCATGGCGGGCATCGTCGCCCGCCTGCCGCAGGGCATTGCACAGCTGCTCGAGCAGGGCCGGACCGGTCAGATGGGCGCTTTCCCGATCATCGGCATTATCGTGCTCGCGGCGGTTCTCATCCTCGGCATCTGCTTCATGGAGCGCGCGCAGCGCCGGGTGCTGATCCAGTATCCGAAGCGCCAGACCGCGCGGGGCATGCAGCAGGAACGTTCGCACCTGCCGATCAAGCTCAACACCGCCGGCGTCATTCCGCCGATCTTCGCGTCGTCGCTGTTGCTGATGCCGCTCACTGTCATTCAGTGGGCAGGCAACCGCGCCAATGCCGAGGGCGGTGCCAGCGACTGGCTGATCACGATCAGCACTTTCCTGTCGCGCGGCTCGCCTGCGTACCTGACGCTTTACGGCCTCGGCATCCTATTCTTCTGCTTCTTCTACACCGCGGTGCAGTTCAACAGTGAAGAGACGGCCGAAAATCTTAAGCGGCACGGCGGCTTCATTCCGGGCATCCGGCCGGGCAAGGCGACCGAGCAATATTTCGATTATTTGCTCAACCGCATTACTGTGGTCGGCGCGATTTACCTGGTCATCGTCTGCCTGATCCCGGAGATTCTTTCGGATGAGGCGGGGGTTCATCTGGCCCTCGGCGGAACCAGCCTGCTGATCGTCGTCAACGTGACGATGGACACGGTCAGCCAGATCCAGAGCCATCTGATCGCCCACCAGTATGGCGATCTCATCAAGAAGGCTAAGCTCAAGACGACGTCGCGCAGGCGCTAGGCATCAACGGGCAGGGGAGCGCCCTTCGACATGCTTAACATCATTCTGTTGGGTCCGCCTGGGGCCGGCAAGGGAACTCAGGCGGCGCGGCTCCAGGCCGAGCGCGGAATGGTCCAGCTATCGACCGGCGACATGCTGCGCGAGGCGGTCGCGAAGGGCACGCCTGTTGGTCTGAAGGCCAAGGAAATCATGGCGCGTGGCGAGTTGGTCAGCGACGCGATCGTCAGCGCGCTGATTGGCGAGCGCCTGGATGCCTCCGCAGAGCAGGGTGCGATCTTCGATGGCTTTCCCCGGACCAAGCATCAGGCTGCGGCGCTGGAAATCCTGCTGTCGCAGAGGAATCGAAAGCTCGACCACGTGATCGAGCTGGTGGTGGACGAGGACGAGCTCGTTCGCCGGATTGTCGGACGCTTCACCTGTGCCAATTGCGGCGCGCCCTATCACGACCATTTCAAGCTGCCGGCTGTGCCGGGTGTCTGCGACGTCTGCGGATCGACCGAGTTCAAGCGGCGGCCCGACGACAATGAGGCAACCGTGCGCACGCGTATGGCCGAGTATCGCGCCAAGACGGCGCCGATCCTTCCTTATTACGAGGAGCGCGGTCTGGTCCGGCGGGTCGATGGCATGGCGTCTGTCGAAGAGGTCGCAGCGCAGATCGACGCCATTCTGGACGGCAAGGTCTAGCCAAGGCATCCTTCCCGCAAATTGGGGGAGGCGTCATGAAAAGCATTGCACTTGCGCTGCTCGCGCTGTCGGCGCCGGCAGCGGCGGAGGTAGTCGGCGCCTCGTCGAACGGCTTCGAGATCCGGCAGACGATCCCGCTCGTTGTGAAGCCCGAGGCCGCTTTTCAGGCTTTCGCCAATCTGCCCGCTTGGTGGGACCCGCAGCACACCTACAGCGGCAAGTCCGAGAATTTGTCATTTGCGCCTGCACCTGGCGGCTGTTTTTGCGAGAGCTTTCCCGAGGGCGGTGGCATCGAGCATATGCGGGTTACGTACGTCGATCCGGGCAAGCGCATGATCCTCACCGGTTCGCTCGGTCCGCTGCTTTATGAAGCGACGACCGGCGTGATGGACGTCCAGGTGAAGTCGACGGCGGGCGGATCGCAGCTGACGCTTGATTATCGCGTAGCCGGTTTCGCCAACGGCGGCGCCGACAAGCTCGCGCCGATCGTTGATGGCGTCCTGGCCTCGCAGATGAAACGTTTCCGCGCCTACGCGACAGCGCGGCCAAAGACCTAACTACTCGCGTTCCAATGTCACGAAGCGGAAAGCGGGACGGCTGCCTTCCGCGGGATAGTTTTCGCTCGAGGCTTCACGCCAGCCACCCGAGCTCCGCGGGTCCGGCATGACCGTGTCGCCTGGGATGTCGGCGAGCACTTCCGTCAGCTCGATCGTGCTGGCTAGCGGAAGGAACTGAGCGAGGATTTCCGCGCCGCCAATTACCGATATGCGCTCGTCGCCAGCGAGCCGGATCGCATCTTCCAACGTGCGCGCGACCTCCGCACCTTGCGCCGACCAATCACCCTCGCGAGTCAGCACGATGTGCCGACGTCCCGGCAGCAATCCAGGCAGGCTGTCGAAGGTCTTCCGCCCCATCACCATCGCGCTTCCCATGGTCAGCGCCTTGAAGCGCTTGAGGTCGGCGGGAAGGTGCCACGGCAGCTTCCCATCGCGGCCGATCACGCCGTTTTGTGCACGGGCAACAATGAGCATGATGGGCGGCCTGTTCATGTTCCTCGTTTGGCGGTGTCGCGCGGTTCTGCCAAGCACGCTATTGCGACCGCGTGAACGACGGCGAGAGCAAATTGATCGAGGAAGCCCGACGGCTGCTGGGACCTCACGGCGTGATCACGGACCAGGCCGATATCGAGCCCTGGACCAGCGACTGGCGGGGTCGCGTACATGGGGCATCGCCGGCGCTCCTTTCGCCAGCCTCGACCGAAGAGGTCGTGGCGATCGTGAAGCTCGCCGCCGAGTATCGGGTTCCGCTGGTACCGCAGGGCGGAAACACCGGCATGGCAGCGGGCGCGACGCCTGCTCCCGATGGATCTCAAATCCTGATTTCGATGCGCCGGATGAACCGTATCCGGTCGATCAGCGCGGACAGCCGCCTAGCGGTCGCGGAAGCGGGCGTGGTGCTGGAGACGCTGCATGATGCTGTGCACGGGCTTGGCCTGCGGTTCCCGCTGACGCTCGGCTCGCGCGGAAGCTGCACCATCGGCGGGCTGACCTCGACCAACGCCGGCGGGACGCAAGTGCTGAAGTTCGGGACGATGAGGGCGCTGGTGGCCGGGGTCGAAGCCGTTCTCCCCGACGGGTCGGTGCACAGCGGGCTTACCGGCCTGAAGAAGGACAATCGCGGCTACAGTCTCGACCAGTTGCTGATCGGCGCGGAAGGAACGCTTGGAATTGTCACCGCAGTCGCACTGCGGCTCGTGCCTGCTGTCGCTGCGCGGGCAGTTTCCTGGGCAGGTGTCGCTACGCCGGCGCGAGCCCTCGACCTGCTGCGCTTCCTCGAAGCGCGAACGAGCAGCATCGAGGGCTTCGAACTCGTCCCGGAGGATTCGCTGCAGCTCGTGCTCAAGCATGTGCGCGGCACTCGTGCCCCGTTGAACGACACGCACAAATGGCATGTGCTGATCGAGGCGACGACGACGGACGCGAATTCCGACGTCGGCTCGGAGCTCGAGCAATTGCTGGGTGCGGCGCTTCAGCAGGGCATCATTGGTGATGCGGTGCTCGCGGCCAACGAGGCGCAAGCTGAGGCGTTCTGGAAGATCCGCGACACCATCTCGGAGGCCGAGCGCGCCGAAGGGCAGACGCTGGCTCATGACATTTCTGTTGCCGTGGCCGACATGCCGGCCTTCCTCGTCGAAGCCGCGAACAAGGTCGAACAGGCCTTTCCGGGCGTGATTGCGAGCGGTTTCGGCCATCTGGGCGACGGCAACATTCACTTCCATGTCCGCGCCGCCAGCCACGCCGCACCGGACTGGTACGAGCGCGAGGGGGCGAAGATCACGCTGTTCGTCGACGATCTCGTCACCGAAGCCGGCGGATCGATCTCGGCCGAGCATGGCATCGGCCAGCTGAAGCTCCAAGAGTTCGGCCGTCTCGCGCCGCCGGGCCGGGTCCACGCGCTCCGAGCGATCAAGCGCGCGCTCGACCCGCTTGCCATCATGAACCCCGGGAAGCTCGTCCCCTGAAGGGCTTGCGGCAGTTCCTGGACGACGAGCAGCAGCGCAGATGGCTCGACGGCGTGACCCTGGAGGATGCGCCCGAACGCAAGGAGTCGCTGGAACTTCGGTTCAAATATTCCAACCGTTTCCAAAAGCTGCTTCGCCGCCCGCAAGCGGATGAGATCTGCGATCTGCTCCACATTTATGGCGAGCACTGCATCCCCATCCCACGCAAGACCGAGCGTTATTACTGGTCCGTCTCCTGCCTGCCATCGACGAACGACAAGCCGCTCATCCGGGTCAATGCGAGCTGGATGGAGCTGTTCACCCTGCTGTCGGACGGCGATGGACTGCGGTCGCGGTTCATTTTGCACCTGTCCGATTTCACCACCGATGGATCACCGGAACCCGACCATCTCGACCAAGTGCTGCTCGAGGAATGCGTCGGGCGACCGGAAGACCTCAGCTATGCTTTCTGGAGGACGCCCGGAATCCTCATCATCAAAGTGAGCGGTGCCCCCTCGATCCGTGCGTTCCTCTCGCACCCGCATTCCCTCAGGGCCATCCGCAACTTCAACCTGACGCACATGAACCGCGGCCGGAATGCCTATCAGGCGAGCCATTCCTACAGCGTCGCGGACTATATGCTCGGGGAAGAGTAGCCTGGCGCGCCCGGCAGGAGTCGAACCTGCGACCTCATGCTTAGAAGGCACGTGCTCTATCCAACTGAGCTACGGGCGCGCGTCGAGGCGTCCTAACCGCAATTGACGCGGCAAGGAACCGCACTACGCCTCACTCCATGCCGGGGGAAAAGCTGAAGCATGTCGAGGCGCGCACGATGCACGATGCGCGCTTTCGCTATTTCGATTTCGTCATGGTGGCGTTCGTTGTGGTGCTGCTGTTGTCGAACGTGGTCGGCGCCGAGAAGCGTTCGTTCGTCAATTTGCCGGGTATCGGCGCATGGCCATTCGGCGCAGGCATACTGTTCTTCCCGATCTCCTACGTCATCGATGACGTCCTGACCGAGGTGTACGGCTTCGCCCGCGCTCGCCGAGCGATCTGGGCGGGCTTCGCCGCGATGTTGTTCATGGCGGTGATGGAGTGGACGGTGGTTCACTTGCCGGTTGGCGAGGGCTGGACCGGACAGGATGCGTACGAAAGGGTGTTCGGGTCGGGATGGCGGATCATCTTCGCGTCGATGGCGGCGTTCTTCGCCGGCGATTTCCTGAACTCGGTCGTGCTCGCCAAGATGAAGATCTGGACGCAAGGCAAATACCTTTGGACCCGGACAATCGGCAGCACGATCATTGGCGAAGGTGCCGACAGCCTGATCTTCTACCCGCTCGCCTTCTACGGAATGGCCGACTGGCCGGTGGCGACCCTTGGCGCAGTGATGCTCAGCCAGTTCGTCCTCAAAGTCAGCTGGGAAGTGCTGCTGACTCCCGTGACTTACGCCGTGGTTGCTTGGCTGAAGCGCAAGGAAGGCGTCGATGTCTACGATGTCGGCACCGACTTCACGCCGTTCACCGTCGACGCATGAACATTCGTTCATTATCGGTTCAATGGCGCGGGCTGAGAGGAAAGGCAGGGGGACGTTGATGCGATTGGTTCGTTTCGTACTCGGCATTGCCATCCTGGGATCGGCTGCTGCCGCGCAGGCGACGACCGTCGTCATCTATGTCGAGCCAATGACCCTCGATCGCTACGTCCGGATAATCGACACTAAGGGTCCCGACCGGGTCCTGATGTGCATGGCGCCTCCCGCGACGAGCGGCTGCACCGACGTCACCTCAAAGGTCCACCGCGCAACTAGCTGACGGTTTCGAGAATTCCTTCGAACAGGCGGCGGCCGTCGGTCCCGCCGTGCGCCTTTTCGACCACTCGCTCCGGATGCGGCATCAGGCCGAGAACGTTGCCGGCGTCGTTGAGGATCCCCGCAATGTGCCGAGCCGAGCCGTTGACCTCTTCGAGATAACGAAAGGCAACGCGGCCTTCGTCTTCGAGCCGGTCGAGCGTCGCTTCGTCGGCCTGGAAATTGCCGTCGTGGTGAGCGACCGGAATGACGATCTCTTCGTTTGAATTGTAGCTGCTGGTGAAAAGGCTCTGGCTGTTCTCGACCTTGAGGCGAACGGGGCGGCAGACGAAGCTGAGCCCCGCGTTGCGCATCAACGCGCCGGGGAGGAGGCCGGTTTCGGTCAGTACCTGGAAACCGTTGCAGATGCCGATCACCGGCACGCCGCGGTTCGCGGCTTCGGTGACCGAGCGCATGATCGGCGAGCGTGCGGCCATGGCGCCAGAGCGGAGGTAGTCTCCGTAGGAGAAGCCGCCGGGGAGAGCGATGAAGTCGGTGCCTTCGGGAAGCTCGCTGTCGCGATGCCAGACCATTGCGGGCTTGCGGTCGGTGACGTCCTCCAGTGCGACGGCGATGTCGCGGTCGCAATTGGATCCCGGAAAGACGATGACCGCGCTCTTCATTTTCGATGCTCCTAGCTGACCGCTGCTTACCCGCGAAATATGCGGGAAACGTGGCAGGTCATGCGTCCTGAAGGCGCTCGACGCGGAAGTTCTCGATCACCGTATTGGCTAGGAGCTTGCGGCACATGTCCTCGATGTCGCAGTCGCTGGTGCCGTCGGCGAGATCGAGCTCGATCAATTTGCCGGCGCGGACGTCGTTGACGCCGCCGAAGCCGAGCCCCTCCAGCGCATGGTGGATGGCCTTGCCCTGCGGGTCGAGCACTCCGGGTTTCAGGGTGACGAAAACGCGCGCTTTCATGGGGTTTACCTCGGCCTGAATGGTAGTGCGCCGGCCTATGGAAGCACGGCGAAATAACGGCAAGCTTTCACTCATTATTTACCTTGATGGGCGCATCATCGCCGACCTGCCCGGGCGTAATTTCCGGCACTTGGAAAGGTGTAATATGGTCGTAGGCATCGCAGTCGCCATGTTCGTGGGCCTCTTCGGCTGGGGCGCGACCTACTTTGGCTGGAGCGATCCCGATGGGAAGGTTCAGCTGGCAATGGCGACCAGCTTCATCCTCGGCATCATCGGCGGCTATCGCGCCAAGGGCTAGTAGCAGCTGAGCCCCGCCACCCGGTTGCGGTGGTAGTAAACATCGCCGAACAGCTCACCCAGCACCGCCTCGCGCTTGAGGTAGAGGCCGATGTCATGCTCGTCGGTCATGCCGATCCCGCCATGCATTTGAATTCCCTCGCGCGCTGCGAGCGAGGCGACGTCGGCGGCTTTTGCCTTGGCGACGGAGACCCAGAGGTCGGCGCGATCGTCGCCTGAGCCGAGCATTTGTGCGGCTTTGAGAACCGCGGCGCGAGCTGTCTCGATTTCGCCGTAGAGGTGAGCGGCGCGGTGCTGGAGGGCCTGGAACTCGCCGATCAGCTTGCCGAACTGCTTGCGGGTGCGGAGATAGTCGAAGGTCATTGCGGCAGCGCCCGCGGCAACTCCGGCGAGCTCCGCGGCTGCTCCGGCGCGGCCGACGTTGAGCGCGCGAGACAGCGGCGCCCAGCCGCCGTCGACCTCACCGATGACTGCATCGGCATCGAGCTCGACATTGTCGAAGGTGATGCGGCCCGCCTTCGAGCTGTCCGCGAGGTTCACGTTGTCGATCGCGGCTGCATCACGCGGGACAGCGAACAGCGTGATGCCATTAGTGTCGCCCGGTGAGCCTGAGGTGCGAGCGGCGGTGACGATTATGTCGGCCGAAGCGGCCTGGACGGCGAATTGCTTATGGCCGTTGAGGATGAAGCCGTTTCCCTGGCGCTTGGCGTCAAGCGCAGTCTGGTCGGGCGCGTGGCGCGGACCTTCATCGACCGCGAGCGCCAACACCGCCTCTCCCGACAGGATGCCGGGATACCAGCGATCGGCGTGAGCGGTGCCCTCGATCGCCTTGGCCGCGACGATCCCGGTAGTGAGGAATGGGGAGGGTGTCAGGTTGCGTCCGATCTCCTCCAGCACCAAAGCCGCCTCGGTCGCGCCGAGGCCGAGGCCGCCGTGGCTTTCGGGAATGGCGATGCCGGTTAGGCCGAGTTCGCCGAACTGCTTCCACAAAGCGTGGCCGAAGCCGTCCTCGCAATGAGTGTCGCGCCAGTGGCGATATTGCTTCGCGATGCTGCCCTCGTCGGCGAGGAAATTCGCCGCGGTCTCCTGAAGCATTTTCTGGTCGTCGGTCAGCAGCATCACGCGCCTGGCAGCCGGAGGATGTGCTTGGCGACGATGTTGAGCTGGACCTCGCTGGTGCCGCCCTCGATTGAATTACCCTTGGAGCGGAGCCAGTCGCGCGGCTGCTTCGCGACCCATTCGAGCGCTTCGCTCCCGCCCGCTGCCATCATCAGTTCGTTGCGGCGCTTGTTCAGCTCGGTCCCGGCATATTTCATCATCGACGGGCCGGCGGGATGCGCCTCGCCAGCTTTCCACAGGGACGTGAAACGCTCGCTCATCGCCTGGAAGGCAAGAGCGTCGACGTCGAAGGCGGCGATCGCGGCGCGGAGCATCGGATCTGCGGGCTTCATCGCGGCGCCGAGCGATCCGCCGCCCCCAAGGCCCATGCCGCTGATCATCTCGCGCTCGTGGCCGAGCAGGTATTTGGCCACGTCCCAGCCCTTGTTCACCTCGCCGACGACCTGGTCCTTGGGGACTTTCACATCGTCGAAGAAAGTCTCGCAGAAGGGCGAATTGCCGCTGATTAGGAGAATCGGCCTGGTCGAAACGCCGGGCGTTTTCATATCGAATAGGAGGAAGCTGATGCCGCCCTGCTTGGACTCGGTCGAGGTGCGGGTGAGGCAGAAGATCCAGTCGGCCTTGTCGGCATAGCTGGTCCAGACCTTTTGGCCGTTGACCAGCCAGTGATCACCTTTGTCTTCCGCCTTGGTTTGCAGGCCCGCGAGGTCGGATCCCGCGCCGGGTTCCGAATAGCCCTGACACCAGCGAATTTCGCCGCCGGCGATCTGCGGGAGATAGTGGCACTTCTGCTCTTCGGTGCCGAACTTGAGCAAAGCGGGGCCGAGCATCGAGATGCCGAAGCTGTAGAGCGGCTGACGAGCGCCGATGCGCGCTATTTCCTCCTTGAGGACGATTGCCTGCTCCGGCGTCAGCCCGCCGCCGCCATAGTCTTTGGGCCAGTCGGGAACGGTCCAGCCACGCTCCGCCATGACTTCGAGCCAATGCCGCTGCGCGTCCGACTGGAAGGTCCAGTCGCGCCCGCCCCAGCACATGTCGGCTTCGGAGCGCATCGGCTGGCGCATCTCTGCCGGGCAATTGGCTTCGAGCCAGGCGCGGGTTTCGGCGCGGAAGGCGCCCAAATCGGTCATTTCAGCTTCAATTCCGTGCGCGCCATTGGGCGAGTCCAAGCACGGCAGTTCAAATTATGAAAGTAGTTTCGGTGGTTGGCGACCCCAACATCTCTTCAACACCGCGTTGTAAATCCACGTTCGCTTGAGAGACCCCGTCGAGGCGCATAATGATACGCCTGGGAAGGGTGGACATCATGCGAGCAACTCCGGCGATTAGGCGAGCGACCAAGACGCGGTCCAACATCCACAATAATTGATTTGCTCGACGGACGCTCATGAACCTCGATGACCAGATCCGTCGTTATTTCGGCGCGTCAGACATTGCGTCGGTGCCTCCCGAAGCGCTCGCGGCGGGCATCGAGCATATGCAGGTCGACCTCGGCCTGACCAAGGATCGCGGGGAGCGGTTCGCGCTTTGGGCGCTGCTGCATATCCTCGGGTCGGCGCCCGACCTGGATGTCGCCTTCAAGAGCGAGGAAGACCGCGAGGCCGCGCGGAACTTCATGGACCTGTTTGCGGGATCGGGCGGCGCGTAAGACTGGCGGCGGGCGCGCTGAGTTGGCTACAGAGGCCTCATGCCAGTTTCTACAGTCGCCATGCTTACCGCGGGCGGGCTCGCGCCTTGCCTGTCCTCCGCCGTCGGCGGGCTGATCGAGCGCTATAGCGAGCTCGCGCCGAGCGTCCGGATCATTGCCTACAAGAATGGTTATGCCGGGCTGCTGACTGGCGACAGCGTCGAGGTGACACCTGAAGTTCGGGCCAACGCGCACCTGCTTCACAATTTCGGCGGGACCCCCATCGGCAACAGCCGGGTGAAGCTGACCAACATCAAGGATTGCGTGAAGCGCGGGCTGGTCAGGGAGGGGCAGGATCCGCTGCATGTCGCGGCCGAGCAATTGACGCGCGACGGAGTCAGCGTGCTGCATACGATCGGCGGCGACGACACCAACGGTACGGCCGCCGATCTCGCCGCTTACCTCAAGGGCAACGGCTATGACCTCACCGTGGTCGGGCTACCCAAGACGATCGACAATGACGTGATCCCGATCCGGCAGTCGCTCGGCGCCTGGACTGCGGCGGAGCAGGGCGCGATCTATGCGCGCAACATCATCGCCGAACATTCGTCCAACCCCCGGATGCTGATCGTGCACGAGGTGATGGGCCGGAACTGCGGCTGGCTGACGGCGGCGACCGCGCTCAATCATCACTGCTGGGTGCGGGAGGCGAAGTTTGCCGAGTGGCTCGATAACTCGGCCGCCAGCTGGGACGTCCACGCGGTCTTCATTCCGGAGCGGCCGTTCGACCTCGCGGTGGAGGCCAAAAGGCTGCGAGCGATCATGGACGCTGAGGATTGCGTGAACCTGTTCATCTCCGAAGGCGCGGGCGTGAGCGAGATCGTCGCGGCGATGGAGGCGGCGGGCGAAGACGTCCCGCGCGACCCGTTCGGTCATGTCCAGCTCGACAAGATCAACCCCGGGCAATGGTTCGCGAAGCAGTTCGCGGCCGCGGTCGGCGCCGACAAGGTGCTGGTGCAGAAGAGCGGTTACTTCTCGCGCTCGGCGGCCGCGAACGAGGCCGACCTGAAGCTGATCCGGCAATGCACCGACTACGCCGTCGATGCGGCACTCCGCGGCGAGTCCGGGGTGGTCGGCCAAGACGAGGAGCGCGGCGACGAGCTTCGCGCGATCGAGTTCGACCGGATCAAGGGCGGCAAGAAGTTCGACGCCTCGGTGCCGTGGTTCACGCAGCTGCTGAGCGAGCTCGGGCAGGCTTGAGCGACGCTGTCGCGCGCACTTGCACAGCTGTGAGCAGCAGCCTAGCGCCCATCGTCGGAGAGCCGACATGGATGATGTAATGGACAAGCCGACGACCAGTCCGATTTCGACCCGCAAGCATGGCGATGTGCTGATCGTGCTGTCGAACAATCCACCGGTGAATGCGCTGTCGACCGCGGTCCGGCAGGGGCTGGTCGATGCGATCGAGCAGGCCGAGGGTGACGACAGCGTCCATGCCGTCGTGATCGCGTGCGAGGGTAATACGTTCTTCGCGGGCGCTGACATCACTGAGTTCGGAAAGCCGCCGCAGCAGCCGTGGCTGCCGGCGGTGGTGGACCGGATCGAAGCGTGCACCAAACCGGTGGTCGCGGCGATCCATGGGACGGCGCTGGGCGGCGGGCTCGAGGTTGCGCTGGCCTGTCATTATCGCGTGGCTGTGCCGTCGGCGAAGCTGGGGACGCCCGAGGTGAAGCTCGGCCTGCTTCCGGGTGCAGGCGGGACGCAGCGACTGCCGCGCGTCGCCGGCGTCCGCAAGGCGCTGGAGATGTGTTCGACCGGCAACCCGATCGGCGTCAAGGAAGCCTTCGACTGCGGGCTGATCGATCGGCTGATCGAAGACGACCTGATCCCGCATGCCGTCGGCTATGCTGAAGAAGTGCGCGACGTCCGGCCGCTGCCGAAGAGCAGCGAGCGCGACTATAAGATCAACGAGTGCGACTCGTCGGTGTTCGACGACTTCCTGAAGGAAAATGCGCGCAAATTCCGCGGGTTCGAAGCGCCGCTGAAGAATGTCGAGGCGGTGCGGTTCGCCTGCTCGAAGCCCTATGCCGAGGGCGCCATCGAAGAGCGCAAATTGTTCATGGAGCTGATGACCGGCCAGCAATCGGCGGCGCAGCGATACTTCTTCTTCGCCGAGCGCAAGGCCAACAAGATCGAAGGGCTACCCGAGAATACCGAGCCGCGGCCGATCCACCGGGTGGGTGTGATCGGGGCCGGGACTATGGGCGGCGGAATTTCTATGAACTTCCTGTCGGCCGGCATTCCGGTGACGATCGTCGAGATGGGGCAGGAAGCGCTTGACCGCGGCACCGGCCTAATGCGCAAGAATTACGAAGCGACGGCGTCGAAGGGTCGGATGACCGGCGAGCAGGTCGAGAAAGCGATGGGTCTGCTCAACCCCACGCTCGATTTCGCGGCGCTCGCTGACTGCGACCTTATCATTGAGGCGGTCTACGAAAATATGGACGTGAAGAAGGAAGTGTTTGGCCGGCTCGACAAGATCGCCAAGCCTGGTGCGATCCTCGCATCCAACACGAGCTACCTGAACATCAACGAGATTGCGGCGAGCATCTCGCGGCCGGCAGACGTCGTCGGAATGCACTTCTTCTCGCCGGCCAACGTTATGAAGCTGCTGGAGGTGGTGCGGGGCGACAAGACAGCGCCCGACGTGCTTCTGACTGCGATGGGGATCGGCAAGAAGATCCGCAAAGTGCCGGTGGTTGCGGGCGTGTGCCACGGCTTCATCGGCAACCGCATGCTGATGCCGCGGCAGATTGAGGCGACCAAGCTGCTGCTCGAAGGAGCGACGCCGGAACAGGTCGACCGCGTCCATGTCGAGTTCGGAATGCCGATGGGGCCGTTCCAGATGGCCGACCTCGCCGGTGTCGACATCGGCTGGCACCGCGACCCAAACCGCGTCGAGAATGTGCGCGACGCGCTGTGCGCGATCGACCGCTGGGGCCAGAAGAAGGCCGCGGGGTTCTACGATTATGACGAAAAGCGCCGGCCGACACCGTCGCCGGTCGTGCAGCAGATTATCGAGGACTTCGCTAAGAAACAGGGGGTCGAGCGGCGCGAGATCAGCGACCAGGAAATCGTCGAGCGCACGCTCTACACAATGGTCAACGAGGGCGCGAAGATCCTTGAGGAGGGCATCGCCCAGCGCGCGTCCGACATCGATGTGGTGTGGGTCTATGGATATGGCTGGCCAGTCTACCGCGGCGGGCCGATGTTCTGGGCGGACAGCGAGGGTCTCGCCAAGATCGTCGAGGGCCTGAGACGGCAGGAAGCCCGCATGGGAAGCGACTTCATCTTCTCCAAACTGTTGTTAAATAAGGCGGAAAACAAGGAGAAATTCACGGCCTAGGACGTTGCCCGTCTGTTAAAAGACGGGAGAATGTCATGGCGAGTGATCCGGACTTCGACAGGGGCGGGGTGCTGCGGCGCTACTCCAATGTCGCGGTGACGCTCCATTGGCTCATTGTCTTGCTGTTGTTGCTGCAGGTGTGGCTCGGCTTCACGTTCGCGGACATGCCGAAGGGGCCGGACCGGATGGCCTTCTTCACCTGGCACAGGACAGTCGGTGCGACGATCCTCGTCCTGACGCTCATCAGGCTTGGCTATCGCCTCGCCAATCCGCCGCCGCCTTATCCGGCCGAAATGCCTGCGTGGAGGCGCACGGCGGCTCTCTGGAGCCACCGGTTGCTCTATTTCCTGCTGATCACCCTGCCGTTGACGGGACTGATTGCGGTTTCCGGTCACACCAAGACCTGGTTCACGCCTCTGATCGGCGGAATTCCGCTCCCCGTCGTTCCCGGTATCGACGAAGCCACTGGGGAGTTGTCGGGTGGAGTCCACGAGTTCCTGGTCTGGACGACGATCGCGCTTCTCGTGCTCCATATCGGAGCCGCGCTGTACGAGCAGTTCATCGCTTCGTGTGGCGTTGCTTATCGAATGCCGCCGCTACGCCCGCGCCGCGATGCCGAGGTTGTTATCGGACAGGGCGGGGATCGTTAGGCGGTAGCAACAACAGCATCGCTGCGGCGAGCGCGGCGAGGCCGGCGCTGGCGATAAAGGTCGCGCTGCTGCCGTCACGGTCCCAC
>Ga0070669_100000650_pt1 | contig 25711 bp, 19 predicted proteins | sample KBSS53metaG_FD_64680 | JGI IMG/M metagenome (GOLD analysis project Ga0070669, IMG submission 64680) | Switchgrass rhizosphere microbial communities from Kellogg Biological Station, Michigan, USA - KBS S5-3 metaG | ecosystem: Host-associated > Plants > Roots > Rhizosphere > Soil ...
GGCGGCGTTTTTCCTTTCGATCGAATTTCAGGAGACTGGTTACCTGGTTGAAAGGATGTACAAAACTGCGTACGGCGACGCGGACGGCCTGTCACAACTCAACACGCCCGGCACGCCTCATCCGATCAAGGTGCCGGTCATACGCTTGAGCGAGTTCCTGACTGACTCCCAATCGATTGCGCACAACGTAATCGTGGGCCAGCCCGGATGGCCGCAGCAACTTGAAAGTAACAAGGTCGCATTCACGCAAGACTTCGTTACGCGTTCGCGTTTCACCACAAAGTATCCGACGGCGCGGACGCCGGCGCAGTTGGTCGGCGAGCTTTACTCGAACGCGGGTGTCACTCCCGATGCCAATGAATTCGCGTCAGTCGTCGCTGAATTCGGTGGCGCGATCGATACCTCTGACAACACCGCCCGCGCGCGCGCATTGCGACGTGTTGCCGAAAACCCAACCCTCACCCAGCAGGAAACAAACCGGGCGTTTGTCTTGATGCAATACTTCGGCTATCTGCGACGAAATCCCAACGATGCGCCTGATACGGATCACACCGGCTACGATTTTTGGTTGACGAAGCTCAATCAGTTCAACGGCAACTTTGTAAACGCCGAAATGGTGAAGGCGTTTCTTGTGTCGATCGAATACCGGCAAAGGTTTTGAAAGCGGATGAACTGTAGAAAAAGAGCGGCGGCAAGCCCGCCTTCCTGACCCGGAGCTGACCGCGGCTTGAGACTTTCGCTCGGAAGTTGGAAGCCATTCAAGCCTTACCTACAAGAGCTCCACATCAATCTCTCAGGTCAGGAAGGCGGGCTTGCCCCGCTCTCTTACTCTTAAAACCCTTCCAAAAAATCGTAATAAACCGAGCGGATGGACCAAAGAAAAATAACTCTGATTATTCTCTTGACCCGATTAACCCCCTTCAGTATTCTCCGCACATTCCTGAAAGCAAACAGCGAACAGCAAACGGCTAACAGCCATTGCATAAAGGCAACTTCGTTCACGTATCCCTGCAATAAAACTTAACCTGCTGTCTGCTGTTTGCTGTCTGCTGTTTGCTATTCGCTTGGCCCAGTCTCCCAAATCCCTGCCAACTCTGGTGACGAAGTTGTCTATCCAAACATTCGAAGGAGAAACAAAATGCATCGTAAGAATTTACTGGTTATATTCCTCGCCGCACTTATCGCTTCCCTGATCGTGTTCAGTGGTTGCGCGAAGGTTGAAGAAGGTAGTGGCCCAGTCGCGTCAAACAAACCGGCCGGCGACGGCGGCAAGATTCCGGTAACTACAGCCTCGGAAGAAGCCCGCAAAGAATTTCTTCAGGGACGCGACCTTCAGGAGAAGTTACTGGTCCAGGATTCCATCCAACACTACGACAAAGCGATCTCGCTTGATCCAAACTTCGCCCTCGCCGAGTTGAACCGCGCCCAGGTTAGCCCCACCGGCAAGGAGTTCTTCGACCACGTTAAGAAAGCGGTGGCACTTGCCGACAAAGCTTCCAACGGCGAAAAGTTGTTGATACTTAGCGCAGACGCCGGAGCCAACGGAAACGTCGCGAAGCAGAAGGAATATCTGGACCAGCTGGTAGCCGCCTATCCCAACGACGAGCGCGCGCACTTCAATCTTGGTGGTTATTACTTCGGCCAGCAGGACATGCCGCAGGCGATTGAGCACTACAAGAAAGCAACCGAGCTCGCGCCAACTTATTCGACGGCCTTCAACATTCTCGGCTATGCCTATCGGCAAAACGCCGACTACGCAAACGCGGAAACTGCTTTCAAGAAATACATCGAGTTGATTCCCAACGATCCGAACCCTTACGACTCTTATGCCGAGCTGCTGCTGAAGATGGGCCGTTTCGACGATGCAATTACGCAATATCGTAAAGCACTGACCATCGATCCTAATTTCATCAACTCACACCAGGGCATCGCCGCCGCGTTGATGTACCAGGGCAAGCCGGACGAAGCGAATGCGGAGTTACAAAAAATCACCGACAAGGCGAGAAGCGATGCCGAGCGCCGCACTGCGTTGTTTGCTATGACGGTAGTAGAAGTGGACCGCGGCAAGATGGATAAGGCGCTCGAGCTCGTGGACCAGCAGTACAAACTCGGCGAACAAACCAACGATCTGCCGGCGATGACTGGCGATCTCCAACTCAAGGGCAACATCCTGCTGGAGATGGGCAAGGCCGACGAAGCGAAGGCGCAGTTTGAGCGCGGCTTGAGCATGACGGAAGGCTCGAATCTCTCGCAGGAGATTAAGGACAATGCCAAACTCTTCCATCACTACAACCTGGGTCGCGTGGCGTTAGCCAAGAAAGATTTGGCGACTGCCAAAACAGAAGCCGAAGCGTTTCGCAAAGGAACGGAAGACAAGAAGAATCCATTCCAGACCAGGCAGGTGCATCAGCTGTTGGGCATGATTGCGCTCGAGGAGAAAAACTTCGACGCGGCTATATCCGAACTGCAACAAGCCAACCAGCAGAACCCTTACGATCTCTATCGTTTGTGTCAGGCTTACCAGGGCAAGAACGATGCGGGAAAAGCGAAGGAGTTTTGCGGCAAAGCGGCAGCATTCAATTCGCTGCCGCAAATAAACCTCGCGTTTGTCCGCGCCAAGGCTGCGAAAGGATAGGCTGGTTAGTTCGGTAGGGCACGGCATGCCGTGCCCTTCTACTTTCGGGTGGTTTCGTTTTGTGGGGGGCGGACCTGCGTGTCCGCCCCAGGGCGCACACCGGTGCGCCCCTACAATTTCGTCTGGTTCGTAAGGTAGGGGCACGGCATGCTGTGCCCTACCTTTACCACGCTTTACTATTCACGATTTACGATTCACTATTTACGGGCTATGACTCCCTGGCCCGAACTCAAATTCGCCGAATGGCAAGACACGCTTGCGACGCTGCATATGTGGACGCAGGTGGTCGGTAAGATCCGGCTCGAGCAAACGCCGCTGATCAATCACTGGTGGAACGTGCCGCTGTACGTCTCAGCGCGCGGCCTCACCACGTCCGCGATGTCTTATGAAGATCGCATTTTCGAAATTGAGTTCGATTTCATCGATCATCAACTCCTGATCAAATGCAGCGATGGTTCAACGACCGCCCTCCCACTGCGCCCGCAGTCGGTGGCGGATTTCTACGCCGAGGTGATGGCCGCGCTTCGTGGTCTCGGTATGGAAATCGACATCTGGACCATGCCGGTTGAAGTGCCGGAGCCGATTCGTTTCACCGACGACCACCAACATAAGTCGTACGATCCGGAATACGCTAACCGTTTCTGGCGCGCGCTGGTGAAGATGGACGAAGTCTTAAAAGAATTTCGCGCGCGCTTCATCGGCAAAGTCAGTCCGGTGCATTTTTTTTGGGGAAGCTTTGATCTCGCCGTCACGCGATTTTCGGGGAGGCCCGCGCCGCCGCGCGAAGGCGCTGACAAGATGACGCAGGAAGCTTATTCGCATGAAGTCATCAGTCACGGCTGGTGGCCGGGAAATAAAGACATGGAAGCGGCCTTCTATTCCTACACGACACCCGAACCGGCGGGTTTGTCTGAAGTCGTAGGTCAGGGAAAGATTCGTCCCGCTCAAACCTTCTACAGCCCCGAGATGAAGGAATTTTTTCTGCTATATGACGACGTGCGACGGTCTACCTCACCGGAACAAACACTCATGGACTTTTGCCAAACGACGTACGAAGCCGGCGCCAATCTCGCCGGCTGGGACCGCGCGAGTTTGGAGCGACAGTAGAACGGATGGGAGGTTCTTGTTCCCAGGGTGGCGCGCTCACGCGCTTACCCTGGGCTATTTTATGGAACGCTTTCAGCGTTCGAACCACTGACCACGGACTAGTGCCTTCCGCATCCTTTGAAGTTTCTGTTCTATTTTTCTTACTGCGACCTCCTTTACCAGATGACGCGATAAGATACCCACATGCGATCTCTAATAGTCTTCATCTTCGGTGTGGCGCTGGTAGTTAGCGCACTAACTTTTGTACCGGCTTCTGCTGTTGCGCAAACCAGTGCTCAGGAAAAGGCGGCAGCGCTGCGTGCGCAGCTTGCCGAAGTCGAAACCAAGCAGGCTGAGATGCAAACGCGCCTGCAGGCTCTCGACGAGAGGCTCAAACCTGAAAACATCGAACGCGATCTGGCAGGTGTGGGAAGCACGCGGCCTGAGGACGTACGCGAGCAGCGTCGGCGCCAGTTGGAGATTGAAAGAAATGGAGTGCGCGCCCAACTCGATCTACTGACGACGAGTCACACTCGCCTCGAAACAGCAATTGCTAAAGCCGACGCCGACGCGTATCGCCAAAGCGCTCAGCCGGTCACTGCCACTCCCGCGACCATCCCCACCACCGCTGCTGATGCGAGCGTGGCCGATGTCACGGTGGCTCCGCCTGCGCCACGACCGCGGCGCGTCAAGAAAAAGAAAGCAAGGAAAGCGAAGCGCGTGCAACAGGCGCAGGGTTATTGACCGCCCGCCGGACTCTCAACTTCATAGGTGTTGTCGTGTCCGTTTTGTTTCGTGTGATTTAGTGGTTGGTTCTTTTTAGCTGAGATCAGCACTAACCACGAAATAACACTAAAGGAACGAATCCACACGAACTGTTTGAATCGGTTATCAATTCGTCGCTGGGGATTGCGATTTCGCGAAGTAGCCGGGCCGGTGGCGCAGCTTCAACTGTTCTTTCTGCAACTGCGGGTTGGTGATTTCGATCCGCATCTCGCGGTAGCCGCCGTCGCGATTCTTGTTCGACGACGAATAGGCGATGAGATACTGCGAGCGCAGCTCCTGTTCGATCTCCGCGAAAGCATTTTTCAAGTCAGTCTCTTTTTTAGGAAAGAATGCCCGGCCTCCCGTGCCGCTAGCGACCGCGTTAACCGCGTCGTGATCCACGCCTTCATATTTACTGTCGCCGATGCCAATCGCATAGATGACCGTCTCCGCATCAAGCGCTCTCTTAATCGCTTCGTTGCGCGTCACGCGGCTGGTGGTGTCCTGTCCGTCCGTTAGCAGGATGATCGCGCGACGCCGTTGATTCTGTCGCCCGGCGATTTCATCGCGCGCGTTTGACGAGCGCGCAGACCGACCACCACGTTGTTCGTTCGATTGCGGCTCGTTGCTTCGCGCCAGTATCTCGCTGGACGTAACCGCGATCGCGTCCCAAATCGCCGTGGTGCCTTCGCGCGGCGGCGCCTTCATGCCGGGCCCGGAAGCAATTCCGCTGATGGGCCGGCCGGAGCCCAGGTAAACCGGCATGGCAACCTCGACGCCTTCGAGCGCTCGATACACTTGCAAAACGTCGCGCGTTAATCCCTGTTCGAGAAATGCGGCGCCGGTGAAAGGTATGATTGCCGCCTGATCCTTGCCCGACTGCAAGACGTTTTCGATGAAGGTGCGCGCCGCGGCTTTTTCCTGCGGCAGGGTGCGTTCTTCGGAAATGCTTACGTCGATCAAAAACGCGATGGCCAGCGGTCGATCCGTCTCGCGTTGGAAGGTCAGAATTTTTTGCGGGACGCCGTCTTCGGTCACGCGCAGATCGGTTTCAGCGAGCATGGTGACAAAGGCCTTCTGCTTGTCGGTGGCGATGAAGAATAAGTTGGTAAGGTCGGTCTCGACGCGAACCACGTCGTCGTCCTGATCGGAGCGAGTTTGCGACCAGACGACTGGCGAATTCGCGCTCGACAGCAGGACTACTAAGACCAAGGAAACGATGGATGATTTCATGGGATGATTGAATGTGGCTTTACCTTTGCTTCTCTGTGTATCCTTCGTGTCCTTTGTGTCTCTGTGGTGACTTCTAACAAATCCACCACAGGGACACAGAGTTCACGGAGAACGCACAGAGATAGAGCGTCTTATTTCAAACTCTTGATGTTCGCCGGCTTGGCGAAGAGCGTATCGGCCAGGGGAGTGTTGTACTCGACTGATTCGTAGCCAATGCGGCTCGTTTGCGCGCCATTGATAAAGTGGTCGATGACCCAGGGGGCGGTGATCCCGGCGATAGTGATTGGCTTGGCTAAGTGATCTTCTTCGGTCACTTCTTCCTGCTCATCGGAGTCGGCCTTGGTCCTGGTCGTCTTGTAAATCACTTTCTCCGGCACTCCTTCTTTCACCGCAAACTCGTATTCAACCCAGAAGCCGTCGGGATAGGTAACGCGAACCGTTTCGTTTCGACGAGCGAGTCCCGCTTCGCGCCGCCCGACGTAGCTCAGCGTGGCGTTCTCCTTTTTCCACCAACCGCGCAGAACATTTTCCACACTCGTGCGCATGTTCCTTTTGAAGTCGGTAATCTGCGCGCCCTTCATGTCGTTCAGGGTCTTGTTGGCGCCGTCGTAGAGCCAACCGGTGTCGCCGCTGTTTGTCTGGATAGTGCGAATGCCGCCGCCGGTGAATTCGGTGCGCTCTTTATCAGGATAGGAAATGTAATCTACAAAGCGTGCGGGATTTTGTGATATGCCGTCATGAAACGTAGTGAAGAAACCGCGACTGACCATCGTCTTGACGTTTAGATAAGCGTTCCCACCAACCGCTTCAGTAGCGCGAGCGAGAATGGCTTCTGCCTTGGCGATGTTTTCGGGTGACGGTTTGGCCGGTTGTTCCTGCTGCGCGAATGTTTGGAGAGAAAACAGTAGGAACAAAACTAGAACTGACAAGCGAGGGATTGGATATGTCATTTACTAAATCGACTTTCTTAGGCGCTTCGGCCAGACGCGACACTCAAGTCTTTGTGCCACCTCTGTGAACTCTGTGCCTTTGTGGTGAATCCATTTAAGCCAGGCATCAACCACAGAGACACAAAGCACCCTGAGGGGGCAGAGAGAAATACTACCCAACATCCGGCCATGGAAAAAGGGCTTCAAAATACAACTTGAAGCCCTGTTTTGGGAAAGCGCAGCCTAAAAGGCTGAACTCTGAACTGCTGGTCCTCAGTAGTTAATTCAAACTTGCATTCGTTCCGTTTTCCGCCTTCACAACGATGTCGTCTTCTTCGACGTCGACAACAAAGTTGGTTGCGGACTTCCACAATGCAGTCAGCGGCAGCTTCACCTTCTCATCGATATGGCGCTTCAGGAAGCGGGCGCCATATTTCGTGTTGAAGCCTTTTTCAGTTAGCAGGTTGAGGGCCGCATCCGTCACGTTCACTTCCTTGCCCTGCCGCTTCATCTGGCGTTGCAGCTTGTTCAAATAAAGTTCGGCAATCTGGCGCACCTCGTCCATCGTGAGCGGCGCAAACACAATGATCTCATCGATGCGATTACGAAACTCCGGCGAGAAACGTGTTTCCGCGGCCTTCATTACTTCGTTCTTGACGATGCGGAAATCCTGCGCCGTCTTGGTGCCGAAGCCGAGCGGCTTCTCGAATTTCTTGAAGCTCTCGGAGCCGAGGTTGGAAGTCATGATGATGATCGCGTCAGAAAGATAAACTTTCTTGCCGCGGCCGTCAGTCAGCCAGCCTTCGTCAAACGCCTGCAGAAACAAATTCATCAAATACGGCGACGCCTTCTCTACTTCGTCGAGCAGCAGCACAGTATAAGGATTCTCGCGCAACTGTTCAGTCAGAATGCCGCCGCGCTCGGAACCGACGATACCGCGCGGCATGCCAATCAGCTTCTCGATGCTGACCGTGCCGTCGCTGTACTCTGACATGTCGATGCGCACCATCTTCTCTTCGTCGCCAAACATGAATTCGGCAACCGCCTTGGCAAGTTCGGTTTTGCCGACGCCGGTTGGACCAAGGAACAACAAAACGCCGTCGGGTTTGTAGTGCGACTCCTTCAGCGGACCTTTGTTCAAACGGAGTCGTTGGGCCACGGATTTAATCGCCGGCTTCTGCCCGATCACTCGCTGCGAAAGCATCGCTTCCGTCATCGAGAAGCGATCGCTGGTGTCGCGGAAGATCATGTCACGCGGAATGCGCGACTCCTGCGAGATAACGTCGATCACGTGCTCAGGTTTCACCACCATCGTTTGCGGCTCATTGATTTCAACTTTGACCGCGGCCGTATCGAGCCAACCGATGGCTTTGTCCGGCAGGTGCAGGTTGCGAATGTACTTGGGCGCCATTTCCAGCGCGATGTTGATTGCCTCATCGGAAATCTTCACCGAATAATTTCGCTCGAGCCGTGGGCGTAAGCCCAAAAGAATCTCACGTGTTTCGTTGATCGTCGGCTCAACCACTTTCACGAGCCGGAAGCGACGCGCGAGGGCCTCATCTTCCGAAATGTATTCCTTGTACTCCGACAACGTGGTGGCGCCGATGATGCGCAGGTCGCCGCGCGCGAGCGCCGACTTGAACATGTTCGCCGCATCGGAAGATGTACCGAGTGCCGCGCCCGCGCCCATGATGGTGTGCGCTTCGTCGATGAACAGAATCAGGTTGTCGCGTTCCTTAACTTCGTCGATGATGCCCTTGATTCTCTCTTCAAACATTCCCCGCAGCATCGTGCCGGCGACAATGCCGCCCATTTGCAGTTGGACCAGGTGCGTGCCGCGCAGTCGCGCGGGAACTTTGTCCGGCTCCATTTCGATCAGTCGCGCCAGTCCTTCGACCACCGCAGTCTTGCCCACGCCGGGTTCGCCTACCAGCATCGGCGAATTAGCACGCTCGCGGTGGCAGAGGATTTCCACCATCTGCTGAATCTCTTTTTCCCGGCCAATCGTCGGCGCAATCTTGTCGGTGCGCGCCAGGCGGTTGAGGGAAACGCCGAAGTGCTTCAGGTAAGGGGGCAGTTCAAACTTCTTCCGATACTGTTCTTCTTCGCGCTCACGTTTTGAAACCTGCGCCTGCACGTTTTCGGCTACCGCATCGGGATTCGCGCCCATGTTCTTTAGTACCTCAACGAACAAGCTGTCGTGGTTGGTAAGCGCAGAAAAAATGTCGGTCGCCTCAATCACCTTGCGACCCTGTCCGCGCGCGCGTTCCATCGCGCGTTTGAATAAATCGGTAGTGTCAGGCGAGATGCGAAAACCTTTGCCGACGTGCTGCTGCCGGCTGCTGTCAAGTCGTTTATCGATGGCGATCTTGACGACGATCGGATCGAGCGAAAGCTCACGCATGGCAGAGTTGAACATGTCGGGCTCTTCATGCATGAGCGCCTCGAGGATGTGTTCAACCGAAACGAAATTCTGATCGCGCTGGCGCGACTCGCTGAGCGCGTGATCCAGAATGCGCTGGCCACTCTCTCCAAATTTGTCTTTATACGAACCTAAGTCAACCATTTTCTTAACCCACTAGTTCCGGGAACCCTGATGCCGTGCACGGTTTCATGACAGCACGACGAATGTCATTCACGCGGGTCGCTTCAAAAATCCGTCCAACCCGTTGGTTGGATGTTGTGAGCATATTCGCCGTTGCGTTTCGATGCAACGGAATTCTCACGTCGCCTGACAAGGCAAATATTCGGCCAGCCGATTTGCAGCAAACGCAGGCGTTCTTGTTCGTGTGGTTTCGTCTTGTGTTCGTGTGCCTTCGTGGTCTCGAATTTTCTGCCAGACTGAAGGCCGTAACCACTAAACCACACGAAACAGGATCACGAAAAACACTAAAAGGCCGTCGCTACGCGACTAATCGCTCCCAGCACTAGTAATCGTAATCCTCGCCGCCGCCGGGCATCGATGGCGCCGCCTTCTTCGGCTCAGGCGCATCGATAACAGCCGCGTCAGTCGTCAACAACAGTCCGGCAATCGACGCCGCGTTCTGCAGCGCCGTCCGCACCACCTTGGTCGGATCGAGTATGCCGGCCGCCTGCAAGTCTTCATATTCGCCCGTCGCTGCGTTGAATCCTTTCGCGCCTTTCAACTGTTCGACTCGTCCGACAACCACCGCGCCGTCGAAGCCGGCGTTCTCAGCGATACGTCGCAGCGGTTCTTCCAGTGCTCTCCTGACAATACGGATGCCGGTCAGCACATCGCCGTCGTCGTCAGTTAATTGGTCCAACGCCTGCGCGGCGCGCAGCAGCGCGGTGCCGCCGCCCACGACCGTGCCTTCCTGCGCCGCGGCCTTGGTTGCATTGAGCGCGTCTTCGACGCGCATCTTGATTTCTTTCATGGCAGTCTCAGTTGCCGCGCCCACCTTCACCACCGCCACGCCGCCCGCCAGTTTTGCGAGTCGCTCCTGCAGCTTCTCGCGATCGTAATCGGACGTAGTCTCTTCGATCTGTTTTCTGATCGTCGCCACCCGGCCCTGGATCGCTTTGGGCTCGCCGCTGCCTTCGACAATGGTTGTAGTGTCCTTGTCGATGATCACGCGCTTCGCGCGACCCAAATCGCCGAGCTCAACTTTCTCGAGTTTCACGCCCAGCTCTTCAGTTATCACCTTCGCGCCCGTCAGGGTCGCCAGGTCATCGAGAATCGCCTTGCGTCGATCGCCAAACGCCGGCGCTTTCACCGCGCAAACTTTTATGGTGCCGCGCAGCTTGTTGACGACCAGCGTGGCCAGCGCATCACCCTCGATGTCTTCAGCGATGATCAGCAGTGGACGACCGCCGCCGGCAGCCTGTTCAAGGATCGGAAGCAGATCGCGCATCGCCGCGATCTTTTTCTCGTGCAGGAGAATCAGCGGATCTTCGAGCACACACTCCATGCGATCCGGATTGGTGACAAAGTAAGGCGACAAATATCCGCGGTCAAACTGCATCCCTTCGACGATATCCAACTCGGTTTGCAGTCCCTTGGCCTCCTCCACCGTAACCACACCGTCTTTGCCGACCTGCTCCATGGCGGCGGCGATCAATTTGCCGATGTCGCGATCGTTGTTTGCCGACACACTGGCGACGTTCAGCAAATCTTCGTTGCTCTTCACCTTCTTCGACGAACGTTGCAGCTCGGCTACAACCGCATCAGTGGCCAACTGGATACCGCGCTGCAGCGACATGGGGTTGGCGCCCGCGGTCACATTCTTAACCCCCTGACGGAAGATGGCCTGGGCCAGAACGGTAGCTGTCGTAGTGCCGTCGCCGGCAGTGTCGTTGGTCTTGACGGCCACCTCGCGCACCATCTGCGCGCCCATGTTCTCGTACTTGTCTTTCAGATCAATTTCTTTGGCAACGGTGACGCCGTCTTTGGTTATCACCGGCGAACCATACTTTTTCCCCAGCACGACGTTACGGCCCTTTGGTCCAAGCGTTACGCGCACGGCATTCGCAAGCGTATTCACGCCCTGCAGCATCGCGCTGCGCGCTTCCTCGTGAAACTTCAACTCTTTTGCAGCCACTCTCGTTCTCCTTATGAGATTTCAAATTTCAAATTTCAGATCAGGTTCACCAAAGACACCGCTCAGGCTGAATGTTATTCCCCCGCCTGGCTCGCCTTCTCCGAATAACGTCCGACCTTAACACGCGCCGGCCGCAGCAGCCGCTCGCCAATGCGATAACCGCGCGCGTGTTCGGAAAGCACCTTGCCCTCATCTTCAGCGCTCACTTCCGAGGTCTCAATCGCTTCATGCAACTCCGGATCAAACGGCTCGCCCACCGCTTCAATCGGTTCAACCCCAGCGGCTGCCAATGCCGACTCGAATGACGCAGCCGTTCTCCTCAGTCCTTCCGCAATCACTTCGGGCGCACCGCCCGTGTCCGCAGCTTCGGTGGCGCGTTGCAAATTGTCGAGCACGGGCAACAGGCCGGCGATGAAGTCTGCTTTGTCGCGCAACGCTCGCTCGTCAGCCGCGCGATTCAAGCGCTGGCGTGTGGCATCAGTCTCTGTCTGCAGCTGTTTTCGCAGCTGTTCGAAACGCGACTGGACTTCAAGCACCTTCTGCTCGGCAGCTTGAGTACGCGCCTCGAGTTCTTCGATGTAACTCGGTTTCAGATTCGGTGGCTCGTCCTTGCGCTCAACCTCGGCTTCATCGTCCAACAGAATTCGGCGGCGGTCAGTGACGCGGATTTCCGCGTCGTCATCTCGTCTGTTTCTGTGATCTCTACCAAAAAAATCCCTGGCCATTGAAATCCTCTATTCCACAACAACGATCGTTTGGAGGCGGGCACCCCCCGCCGTTACCCGCTTGATTGAAACGCGCGTTTCTACGTGACTTGAACCGGCGGGCGGTGCCCGCCTTTAAACGACCCCATTATGCGTTAAGTAATCTTGATCTCAACTCGCTGCGCCTTTCGCTCAGCTCGACGCGGCAGGTGAACCTGCAAAACTCCATCCTTGTAGTCGGCCCGAATACCCTCCTGCTCAATCGATGCCGGTACAGTAAACGTGCGGACGAACTTGCCTCGCGCACACTCGCCGCGATGCGGAACTTTCTCGGGCGCCGGACGATTTCCTCTCACCGTCAGCTTGTTGTCTTCAACGCTGATATCAAGCGCCGCCCGATCGATTCCCGGCAGGTCAATCGCGATGGTATACCGGGCATCGTCTTCGAAAACGTCAGCGGCCGGATACCAGTCGCAGCGTTCGACTTCATCTGTGGGCGCGGTTTCGCCCGCGCGACGGTGCGAAGCGTCCTCAAACAACTGGTTCATGCGATCCTGCAGCGATACCAGATCATGCAAAGGATTCCATTGTGCCATTACTCAACTCCGTGAAATGTCTTATTTGGAGTGCGCTGACCTGTCGGCGCCTTGGTCGGTCGCGACCTGTCGCGACCGACGTTCGATCAAGTTCTAAAAGGACCTTAGCAAACTTGGGCGACAGGTCGCCCAAGGCCAAAGCGGTGACAGGTCACCGCACTCCATATTAAGCCGTCGCCATCAAGCCGCGGCTGCGCTGCCGGCTTCCGCCTTCAACTCCATCTCATCGCCCTTCGCCGAAACCTTCACCACCTGACCCGGCAGAATTTCGCCGCTTAACAACTTCACCGCCAGCGGATTCTGAATCAACGTCTGAATCGCACGTTTCAGCGGTCGCGCACCATAGTTTGGATCGTAGCCCTCACGCGACAAGAGTTTCAGCGCCGACTCATCCAATACCAACTCTACGTTTCTTTCCTTGAGCATCGCGCGCAAGCGCTCGAGCTGCACCTGAATGATCTGACCAATCTGCTCGCGCGACAGTTGATGAAAGATCACGATGTCGTCGATACGATTGAGAAACTCCGGTTTGAAGTGCGCGCGCAGCTCCTGCAGTATTTCGTCACGCACTTCTGACTCGTCGCCGTCGGCTTCCTGAATCGCGCGGGAGCCGAGGTTCGAAGTCATGATCAATACCGTGTTTTTGAAGTCCACTGTCCGACCCTTCGCATCGGTGAGCCGGCCGTCGTCGAGAATCTGCAACAGCACATTGAACACGTCCGAGTGTGCTTTCTCAATCTCGTCAAACAACACCACCGCATAGGGCCGGCGACGAATTGCTTCGGTCAACTGACCACCTTCCTCGTAGCCGACGTATCCCGGGGGCGCGCCAATCATGCGCGCGACCGCGTGCTTTTCCATGTACTCCGACATGTCGAGCCGGATCATGGCGTGCTCATCGTCAAACAAGAATTCGGCGAGGGCCCGCGCGGTTTCAGTTTTGCCGACGCCGGTTGGGCCAAGAAAAATGAACGAGCCAACCGGGCGATTTGGATCCTGAAGTCCCGCGCGCGCGCGTCGCACTGCATCGGCTACTGCTTTCAGCGCTTCTGCCTGTCCGATAACTCGCTTGCTGAGCCGCTCTTCCATCGTGACCAGTTTCTGCATCTCACCTTCGAGCATTTTTGAAACAGGAATACCGGTCCATTTCGCTACCACTTCGGCAACGTCTTCCTCGTCGACTTCTTCCTTAAGCGTGACGCCGTCCTTTTGTAGTTGCGCGAGTTTTTCCTGCTCATCTGCCAGTCGTCGCTCCAACTCCGGAATCTGCCCATACTGGATTTCCGAGGCGCGCGCGAGGTCACCCGCATTACGCACCTGATCGAGTTGCAGCTTGAGTTGTTCCAACTCCGCCTTGGCCTTGCGCATGCGCTCGATGGCTTCCTTCTCGGATTGCCACTTCGCTTTCATGCCTGAAGATTTCTCACGCAGGTCGGCGATGCGCTGTTCGATCTCATGCAAGCGCGCCTTGGACCGCTCGTCTTCTTCGCGCTGCAACGCCTGCCGTTCAATCTCCAGCTGCAGAATTTCGCGTTCGAGTTGATCGATCTCCTGCGGCAGCGAATCGATTTCGATGCGCAGGCGCGAGGCTGCCTCATCAATCAAGTCGATTGCCTTGTCAGGCAAGAAGCGGTCGGTGATGTAACGATTGGAAAGTGTGGCCGCAGCAACTATCGCCGAGTCCTTGATACGAACGCCGTGATGAACTTCGTAACGCTCCTTCAGTCCACGCAAGATTGCGATAGTGTCTTCGACCGTGGGCTCGCCGACGTAGACCTGCTGGAACCTCCGCTCCAACGCGGCATCTTTCTCGATGTATTTTTTGTATTCGTTAAGCGTGGTAGCACCGACACAGCGCAGCTCACCGCGCGCCAGCGCCGGCTTCAACATGTTCGAAGCATCGATCGCGCCCTCGGCGGCTCCGGCTCCCACGAGCGTGTGCAGCTCGTCGATGAACAGAATGATCTGTCCCTGCGCGTTCTCAATTTCTTTCAAAACCGCTTTCAGACGATCTTCAAATTCACCGCGATACTTCGCGCCGGCCAGCATCGATCCGAGATCGAGACCAACGAGCCGCTTGTTTCTTAGCGTCTCCGGTACGTCGCCGGAAACAATTCGTTGGGCCAGGCCTTCAACAATCGCAGTCTTGCCCACGCCCGGTTCGCCGATCAGCACCGGATTGTTCTTGGTACGACGCGACAGCACCTGAATCGTGCGGCGAATCTCATCGTCGCGTCCGATCACGGGGTCCAGTTTGCCTTTACGAGCGAGCTCGGTCAGGTCGCGCGCGTATTTTGAAAGGGCCTGGTAATTCTGTTCGGCGTTTTGATCGGTGATGCGAGAACCGCCGCGCATTTGTTCGACGACCTTTAGCAGATCGTCGCGCTTCACGCCGTGCTGCCGCAGGATTTTCCCGGCCTCGCCGTCCTTCTCTTCGACGATCGCCAGCAGCAGGTGCTCGGTCGAGTTAAACTCGTCCTGCATCTTGTCGGCATGCTTTTGCGCGGCCGTGAAAACCTGGCTGAGCCGTGAGCTGAAGTACTGTTGCCCGCCTTCGACGCGCGGGAAACGCGCAATCGCCGCCTGCACGTCGTTCAAAACTACCGGAACATTCACGCCAAGTTTGCCGAGCACCGGGCGGACGATACCCTCCGGTTGCTCCAGCATTGCCGCCAGCAGATGCTCCGGCTCGACTTGCTGATTCTGCTTTTTCTCAGCCAGTTCTATCGCCGACTGTATGGCCTCCTGGCCTCGAAGTGTGAATTTATCCAGACGCATAATTCTTAAAGGGCAATGGTGGCAGAAGCCCGACCGTCAGGGAAAACTTGCAGAAGCCCGACCGTCAGGGAGGGTTCAGTGATCCCGAATCTCATAAGCCCTCCCTAACGGCCGAGCTTCCGCCACGGGGCTACCGCCCTGGTCTATTCTTACTGACCGCCGGCTGCTTTGCTCGACTTCTCACTAACATTCTCAGCCTTAGCTTCGATCGTTTTCGGAGAACTGCCGGCGCTTTCCCCGCCGATTTCAATGCGACGCGCTTTAGTTTCTTCTCGCTTGGGAAGCGTCACTCGCAACACGCCGTTGCGATATTCAGCCGTTGCTCCGTCGGCCGAGACAGTTTGCGGAAGGGTGAACGAGCGAGTGAAAGATCCATAGGACCTTTCGACCCGGTGATAATTATCCGACTCTTCCTTCTTCTCGAACTGACGCTCGCCGCGAAGGGTTATCACATTGTTCTCGACGGTCAATTCAAAATCCTCCCGCTTCATCCCGGGAAGCTCGGCCTCGAGCACGATGTGATCCTTGTTCTCATAAATGTCGACGCTGGGGTTCCAGGCGCCGCGGCCAATACCTTCTTCGCCGAAACCTCTGGTGAGATTGGTGGAAAACAAACGATTGACTTCTTCCTGAAGTGTACGCAGATCCCGAAAAGGGTCATAACGAACGATAGTCATCTTACTTATCCTCCTTAAAATCTTACGCTCCCTGGGCGGTCCACAACTGGGAACGCGCCTCTTTTGAGCGCATGGGAATAATAATATCTGAGTCGACTTGTGTCAAGTTGACGAAAGGCCGCAAAAAAGGGGGCATTGGAGGAGGCAGGACGGCGCGGGAACTTGGCGATACGGGCAGTGGTATACCCCTCATATGCGCGCTGGAAGCGCGCTCCCGAAGGTAGCCAGAGGTGAAACCTCTGGATACGATTCCGGAATTCGTTCGCGCACCGGAGGTGCGCTCAGAAGATCGGTGCGCGCCTTCAGCGCGCATTTCTGACCGGGCTGGGTCCAGACGTTTCACGTCTGGCTACCTTCTCTCCGCCGCTGCCGCGGCGAAAGCCACTCCAAAACTAGCTCAGGCCGAAGAATCTCTTGATTGAGGTGAGCAGGCCGGCGGATTGATCCTTGTCGTCGGTTCGCGAATCTTCGCTTGCGGCCAAACCCTGCCGCCGTTCAGCGATGATGTGGCTCAGAGACTCGACCAGATCAGGATTGGTATCAAACACTCGCTTCATCGCGGCGTGCCCAATCTCCAGAACTTCGGTCTCTTCAAGCGCCACGATATTGGCGGTTCTTGGTTCCCCAGTGAATAGCGCCATTTCTCCGAAGAACGCGCCCTCGCTCAGCGTGGCAACGGTGCGGGCGCGGCCATTCTCGTTGAGTTGCACATCCACGCGGCCATTGTGCACGACAAACATCGACGAGCCCGGATCACCAGCGCGAATGACAGTTTCGCCGGGAGCGAACACGTGACTGGTCGCGGCCTGCGCGAGCATCTCCGTTTCCTCAGTGGAAAGAGGAGCAAAGATATCGACTGCGCCGAGCCGCTCGACGATAGCGCTGCCGCCATCCACTTCGGCAGTCTTAGGCTTCCGCTCAACGACCAAGGTGCGGGTTGGAAATGCGAACGTCAGACCAGCGCGCCGGAACGCGTACCAGATTCGCTGTCGCACGAGCGCGTCGGTGTCGTTATATTTTGCGTAGTCTTCCAGCCAATATTTCACTTCGTAGTCGACGCTGCTCTCGCCCAGGTCGCGGATGCGAACAATCGGCGTCACCTTTTGCGAAACGTTATCAGCTTCGCGCACTGCTTCGCGCACCACGTGAATTGTCTTCGCTGGCGAGTCAGTGTAGAGCGTATTGAAGAAAACGACGCGCGCGTTGAGATTATCGCGCGGGCAAACCTCGATGGGCTCTTTCGCGGCCGTGCTGTTGCTAATTAGCACCACGTGGTTGGCAAAGGTCCTGATTTTTATGGCGCGCCAGGTAATTTCTTCAACGACGCCGGTGTGGCGTTGAGCGCCCACCGTTATCACGTCGCCAACCTGGAATGGTCGATCGGCTTGCAGCGAGATGCCGGCAAAAAAATTGCCGAGGGTGTCCTGTAAAGCGAGTCCGAGGATGACGCCGAAGATCGCTGAAGTGGTGAAAACTGCGCCGAGATCCGCGTCGGGAAAGATGAGTGTGAAGATAACGAAGAACAGCGCGGTGAACGCGACGATCGAAAAAATATTGCGCACGAGCGTGGGCGCTTCAAACCCACGGCGAAAACGAAAGACGAGACCGAAAATTAATACGTTGAGGGCGCGTACTACGAGGTACGCCAGAATCGCGAACGGGACCAGCCGCAGCACTTTGACAATGGTTTGGGCACGGCTGGCGAAACCCATTTGGGTTTTCAAAAGCTCATGAATTCCCGGTTCGAACCTGAAGATGAGAAAAAGGGCCAGCAGCGCTATGGCTGTAGCGACGAAGAACAATACAACTTTGTTCTTTTGCAGGGGCCGGCTCATGTGGTCGATTGCGCTAGCACGCGAGAACCAAAAGGTTTCTGGAGCTTAGTGGTTATCTTTTATCACTGTTCGCGCACCTTGGCGAGAAGGAAGACCGACCGTTGCAGAAGCCCGACCGTTAGGGAGGGACTATAAAACCGCGATGGCTAAAAGCCTCCCTGACGGTCGGGCTTCTGCCACGATCGGGCTACTGGCCAAGAGCTCGCGGGAACAGCGTCACGAAAATAAACAGCAGCGATAGCAGGGTGACGATGATCGCTGTGAGCCAGGCGCCGAAGTTATACAGGCGTCCGTTCACATGAGCGCCCATCAGGTCGCGATCGTTCACCAGTTTCAAAATCGCGAACAGAATGATGGGCAGTAACAAGCCGTTTATTACCTGCGTCACCAGCAACACGCGAATCAGCGGCAAGCCGGGAATGACCGCGATGGCAGCGCCGACCGCGATCAGAAACGTAAACACGCCAATGAAAATCGGCGCTTCACGAAAGCTGCGAGACACGCCCTTCTCGAAACCAAGCGCCTCGCTAATCGAGTAAGCGGTGGCCAGCGGCAACACGCCGGCCGCCAACATCGAGGCGCCAAACAATCCGATCGCAAAAAGTTTTTCCGCGTAGACTCCAGCGAATGGCTCGAGTGCGCGCGCGGCGTCTCCCGCGCTTTCGATGTGCAGTCCGTGCTTGTGCAACGTGGCCGCGGTAGAAACGACAATGAAGAACACGACTAAGATTGCGAGCGTTGTTCCAATCCACACGTCCAGTTTGGTCCGGCCGTAGTCTTCCGGCGTGACGCCTTTCTCAACCACTGACGACTGAACGTAAACCTGCATGTACGGCGAGATCGTGGTTCCCACTACCGCGACGAAAGTAAACAGGTAAGCGTATTCAAAGCTGAAGCTCGGCCGCACGAGTCCAAAGGCGACGGCGCTCCAGTCAGGCTTCGCCAGGAAAGCCGAAACGATGTAGCCAAGAAACACGAGCGACATCAGCAGGAACACGCGCTCCACTCGCTGATAAGAACTCTTCACCACCAGCCACCAAATGCCCACGGCGGACAGGGGAACAGAGAGGAAACGCGGAACGCCAAAAAGTTCAGTGGCGGCAGCGATGCCGACGAATTCCGAAACAGTTACGCCGGCATTCGCGACGAGCAGCGCCAGCATGACGAGCGCGGTCCAACGAACACCGAAGCGTTCGCGAATAAGATCCGCAAGGCCTTTGCCGGTGACGGCGCCCATGCGAGCGCACATCTCCTGGACCAGGCCGAGACTAATTGTGATGGGGATCAGGATCCAGAGGAGACGGTAACCCTGTTCGGCGCCGACCGCGGCAAAGGTTGCGATACCGCCCGCGTCGTTACCGGCGCTGGCAGCGATCATGCCTGGTCCAAGAATGGCGAGATACGCGAGCAGTTTCCGGCGCCACCCGGCCGCGGGCTTCAGACCCCGGCCGCGCCGCCGCAAAAAACGCCGGCCAGTGGCGATTACCGCTGCTCGTGATTCGGCCACTTGGAGGGTCTCCGTCAGTCATAAGCAAATTTCGACGTTGCCGCGGATTTACGCGGATGCACGCGAATCACACCGAGCCCTTGCTGATGCGCGGGCTTCTGCCCCATCCGCGTGAATCCGCGGCCAAAGAATCCTTAGCTAAACAACCGCGGCAGCCGTTGCCGCCAATCTTTTGGCAACAGAATTTCCATCGCGTCGTCCACAGTAATTATTCCCAGAATATCTCCCGCTTCATCCATCACCGGCAAGGCCAGAAGGTTGTACTCCGCAATCCGCTGGGCCACCTCGTCCGCCGCTTCATCCGGATGCGCCTTTTGAAACTCGGTGCGCATAACGTCAGCCAGCGGCATAGATGGATCAGCCAGGATCAAACTGCGCAAGGCGATCACGCCGGCGAGTTGCCACGAGCCTTCGGTCTCAACCACATACAGGTAATAGATCATGTTTGGCGTTTCCGCCATCTCGCGCAATCGCGCGAGCGCTTCACCGACGGTCAACTCTCGCGGCAGCGTTACAAACTCCGTCGTCATCAATCCACCGGCTGTGTCGTCTTCATAAGGCAGCAGCTCAGCGACGTCAGCCTGCTCTTCATCCTCCATCAGCCCCAGCAGCTCTTCCGCTTTCTGTTCCGGCAAATCACCCAGTACGTCGGCGGCCTCATCCGGCGACATCCATTCGAGAATATCCGCGGCGCGCTCCTCATCCATGTCGCCGAGAATTCGCACCTGTCGCTCGGATGGCATTTCCTCGAGCGTCTCAGCGGCAGTTTCATCGTCGAGCGACTCGACCACTTCAAACCCGTGATGATAAGAAAGGGCTTCAGCGAGGCGGGCAATCTCAACCGGGTGAAGCCGGGCCAGCTTTCCGCTCGACGACTTTAACTGCACCGTGGCCGCATCAGTGGCGAGATAACCGACGTCGGCCCAGTCAAGCACCTCGACCGGCTTTCGCGTTCCCAGAAAACCTGCGGGCGCGAGCCGCCGGTAAAGACCCTGCAAACTCACGTCGGCGCCAGTCACGCGCCAATCGCCGGCCGCTTCGATCAACTGCACATCGTTCACGCGCACCACGCGCTTGCCGTCAACGTCGATCAGTTGCTTATCGAGCACGTCGCGCGCGAGCAGCACTTCGCCGTCGCGTCTCACGAACGGGCGCAGATTTAGTTTGTCGGAATTCAGACGCGCGCCGCGCTCATTGAGATCGGTGATGCGCCAGCGCGACAGGAAAAATTCACGACGACCAAAGCGCGCGACCAGGCCCGTGACCGGCGGATGATCGTCGTCGCCGAGGCGCACAATGACGTCCTTCACGGTCGCCACACGTTCGCCCTCGAGATCGCGAATGGGGCGACCCAATAGCTGCGAAAGATAGAGCATGCTGATTCAGTTGGATTGAGCTTAAGTCCGCCGGGATGATAACACGGGTTTTCCGCCTATTTGTTCGACGACCCATCCGCCTTAACTTTCGTTTAGAGGCGGGCACCGCCCGCCGTTGCGTCTTGAATGAAAAGCGCGTTTCTACGCAACTTGAACCGGCGGGCGGTGCCAGCCTCTAAACGATCATTTTACTAACGCAGTTTGGCGAGGGCGGATTCGAGGGCGCGGTCACGGTTTGCATAAAGATCGGAGCGTGCCAGCTGGATCGTTTCGTCCGGCTGGATGCCGTGCCCCTCGAGGTGAGCGCCGGAAGGTGTTTCGTAGTCAAGTTCGCTGACGTCAAGCAAGCCGCCGTCAGGCAGCAGGTGACGAGTGCGAACGGCGAGCACGCAGCCGCAGGTTTGAGTGCCGATGATGGTGGCGCGCCGGGAAACGCGCAGCGCTTCGACAAAAATTTCCGCGGCACTCGCGGTCCGCTCGCTGGTCAGCACCACGAGCGGCAGCCTAGTTTGTTCCAGTCCAAAGAGCGTGAGCAGTGATCTTGGTTGCGTGTAGATCGTAAAACTTGTTCCCACGCGATCGGTGAATTGGCCGAGGTCAACGCCGATGCCGAGGAAGCTGGAGGCAATATCGCTCATGGCTTCCGCATCGCCGCCGCCGTTGGTGCGCAGATCAATGATGACGCCCTTTGAGCCGTTTAGCTTGCCGCGTATCGCGCGCGCGAAATCAGTAGCGATTGTTTTGGTGAACGCATCGAGACTGACAACAGCATAGTCGCCTCGTTCACGGCTGACGCGCACGCCCAGTTCTCGCTGTTGCCAGTAGCGCTGGAAGCGGGCCGACTTTCGTTTGCCGCCTTTGCCTTTCCAACTGATGTCGACAGACGTGTTCGCCGGTCCATCCAACAACTTTGCAAACACTCGAAAGCGCGCCGAGCTACTGGCGGGATCCGGCAGGTTTGCCAGACGACTATTCACCAGCGCGAGCGCCGGTTCGCCGTTCACCGTTTCAATAACATCACCCGCGCGCACGCCGGCACGCTCGGCCTCAGCTTTGTCGTCAACCTTGATTACAGTGGGCAGGCCCGCGATTTCAGCGACCGCGAAGCCAACCGTGACAAAGCGTGGACGCCACCATTCAAATTTTTCTTCGGGTGAAAAAACGCGCGTGTGCGGATCGTTCAGGGACGCAATCATGCGACGCAAGACTGCATAGAGATCCGGAGCGGAGGCGGCTTTCGCTGCCTGGGCGCGAAAGATTGTTCTTTGCGCCTCCCAATCCAAACCGTGAAAAGTTTGGTCGTAGTATCGCTCGTTGATTCTCGCCCAGGCGTCCTCAAACACCGCGAGCCGGCCTTCGGGAGTGGCGGTGGAAACGAGCGCGGCGTCGCTAAGCGACGTTGGGGGAAGAGGGGAACGGGGGAATAGGGGAAGAGGGATGCTAAACGACAACAGCAGCGCCAGGACAACAGTCCTCGCCCACCGCCAATTCCTTTTTACCCTCTTATTCATTCACCCTTTTCCCCTATTTCTTTCTTACCCTCTTACCCGTTTCCCCTTTTCAAGGCGCCGGTTTGCGAAAGTTATAGCGCAACAACACACGCAGCGGAATAGCAACTCCGTTGCGCATAGCCGGGAAAAAGTGTAACTGCCGAACTGTGTCAACCGTCGCTTCGTCCAATCCGAAACCGGCCCACCGCACCACTTCAACTCTGGTGACTTCGCCCCTCGCATCCAGATCGACAAGCACGTCGACAGTTCCTTCTGCTTCAGCGATAGCAGCGCTCTGCGGATAGGGCGGCGTGAAACGGCGGAAAGGATGCGGCAACCGCAAGCCCTCGGCTTCGGCGATCTTGTCGTCATCAGGGGCTTGTTCGATCAACGCGACTGGCTGGTCCGCCGGCCTTATTCTGAGTTCGGCTTGTTCATCATCGCGGGCGCGATGCACAGCCCCGCTCAGCTTGCCTCGCAGTTGTGCCGAGCTGCTTAGTTCTGAGAGTAAAAGTTTTTCACCCTCGGCGGCCGTTGACGATCGGAAGTTTGGCCGCTCCCAGTACAAGAGTTTGCCGGTCCGCGCGCTCACCAAAAAGAGAGAAGCGTAGGAATCGAAATACAACTCGCCGGTTGAAGGAGAACGCCGGAGCGTTTGCGCGTCTCCCAAAATATAAAACTCGCATCCCAAGGCGGCGCCGAGATCGCGAGCATCCGTAAGAGAAAGATTGAGCGCGCCTGCGTAGCCGGCGCCGTGTGCGGCGGCGCGAACTTGATCACGGTCAACTACGGCCAAGCTCGTTTCTTGTTTTAAGTTCGCGGCCAACGCGTCTGCTGCTGCTCGCGCGAGGGTCGAGTCGCCGAAATCGAGTATCGCGACGGAAATGGATCGGGCGTTCGGCAGGAGAACGTCCGACGGCGCTTCTGGAAACCTCGACTGCGGTTCCGCCGCAACCACAACACTTAAGATAAGCGCGGTGAGGATACTCCGAAAGACGCGTTTAGATAGGACACTTGTGCCCCGCCGCGCGCGGCGGACAAGTCCGCTTTCTAAACAATCAGCTGTAGTTACTGGCGATGACAAAATGAAAAACTTGAAATGATAAATGGAAAATTTGAATTCGGACGCTTATCACTGGTCGAGGTTGACAGACAGGAATGTCTGTCCTACTTCTTCCACAACTGCTGCGATGGAATTCGCAAGGCGCGATTGAATTTACTCGACGCGTTCTCCCAGGCGATCGTCGCGGTCAGCTCAACCAACGCATCGTCATCATAAAATTCACGCAAGCGCGCAAACAGTTCATCGCTTACCTCCCGACCTGTGATTGTCATCGCGTCGGCAAACTCCAGGGCGAGGCGCTCGGCCTGGTCAAACAACTCGCTGTTCGCGTAATCCAGCACCGCGTCGATCTTGTCATGGGAAACTCCGAGGCCGCTGCTCACGGCAGCGTTAATGTCTTGTCAAAACTCGCAGCCATTCAAGAAAGCCACCCGACGATTGAGGAGGGCACGCAAAGCCGGATCGATTAATCCGGAGGCGTCCAGTCCCGTCCACATCGCGCGCGCTCCTTTGAAGATCGACGGGCGGCGCGCGTAGACAAGGTGATTGAGCAGAGGTGCTCCCCAATCTTTAGCCTGGGCCTCAAGAACTCTGGTGATGTAGTTGTCCGCTGCTTCGATGTTCGCGTTCGCGATTCGAGACATCGCTAATCTCCTGAAGGTCGCTTTAGTTTCGTTTAGAGGCGGGCACCGCCCGTCGTTACCGGTTGAAAGAAACGCGCGTTTCCAGGCGACTTGACCCGGCGGGCGGTGCCCGCCTCTAAACGATCGTTGTACTAGCCGAACCAACCTTTGGGCGATCGTGGTAGAGATTATAAATCTCGGTCTTGATTTCAGCCGGGAAGCAAACTCGATGTAATTCGTAACCACGCTGCAGGCCCCGGACCACGTCACTGATTTCCGAAATCTCACGTATGCGCGGGCGTGCGTAGCCGTCTTCCACGTAGATGCGACTTTTCGGTTCGGAGCCTTCCGCGGTGTAGTAATTGTAGTAAGGAACATCGCTGGCGCGATCTTCGATAAAGTAATACGCCGGATCGTACCCCGCGCGGGCCACGCACTCACGAGCTGCCGCAAGAAACCCGGCGCGCTCAGTCTCTGGCATGTCCAAATCAATTGCCTTGAAAAGCCGGCGCGCGGTGAATCGCCGGCTGAGATCCGCCAGAATCCCATCAGACGATCGCTGCCACTGCTTTACATGAAATAGGACGTCTGAGTCGTCGACTTCCAGGTATTCGCTGATCGTTAACGAACTCCGCCGCAGCACTTTTTCAAAAGCACTGCCCGGCGCGTGCCAGATGTCGCCGCCCACTTCCATTAGCTGCAGTGCGCGTCGCAAAATCGCACGCAACACCGCCTCCGCTGAACGCAAAGTGCGATGAAAGTAAACCTGGCGAAACATGTAATAGCGAGCCTGCAAATACTCCTCAACTGCATACAGACCACGGGCAGCGACGTAGATTCGATCGTGTTCTTCATCGATCGCGAGAGCGTTGATAATCCACTCCAGATCGTAGATGCCATACTTCGCGCCGGTCATCAACGAATCGCGCAAAAGATAATCCATGCGATCCACGTCAAGCTGCGAAGAGACCAGCTGGGCCAAGGCCGCCGGCTGAAACTTGCCTTCAATAATCGCGGCTACTTTCCCCGGCAGTTCCGATGAATGAGAACGCAGCAGCCGTCCGATTTCTGTCGCCTCGCTCAACACCGCTGCGACGGTCCAGGTTTCGTGATGAAGACCAAGGACTTTTTCCATGACGTGAGAAAACGATCCATGGCCCACGTCGTGGAGCAACGCGGCTGCCCGGGCCGCAGTGCGATCGTCTTCGTTGATGGAATATTTTTCGCTCAGCCGATCGAGTACGCGACTCATCAGGTGAAAGGCGCCGAGCGAGTGGGTGAAGCGAGAATGCTCAGCTCCCTGGTAGGTGTAGAGGCCCAGTCCGAGTTGTTTGATGCGGCGCAACCTTTGAAACTCAGGCGCGTCGATCAGGCGCATCATTAGTTCGCCTTCGCGATTGTCGGTGCGAAGCCGAATGATGTTATGGACCGGATCTCGATAGATGCGTTCTGACATTTTGGCGATTCGTTAATACCCGCAAACGAAATCAAAGGCAATCGAGGCGCAAGCATTCCGTCACAAAATGTTCACAAATCCGCAACTCTCGGCGGCTCTCTCCGAAAACATGGACCAACACGACTTGTGAATTCTGGATCGTTCCCATGATTTTGGATGGTCTCCCTTTGTGCGGAAGCGATCAGTGATCTTTTAAATAATTGATTGACTTGATCATAAGCAGATGGCCCAGCGCGGGCATAAAAATTGCGAATCGCTAAGTTAAGAAATTGGTCCGCAGTTCGTCTGAAATTCTGAGTGCCGCAAATTCATGAATTCGAATAAATCATCTCCCCAGCGGCACGCTTTCACCTTCAAGAAAGGATAGTAACCATGAAGACTGTTTTAAGGTTATTTATG
>Ga0070669_100000653_pt1 | contig 25664 bp, 19 predicted proteins | sample KBSS53metaG_FD_64680 | JGI IMG/M metagenome (GOLD analysis project Ga0070669, IMG submission 64680) | Switchgrass rhizosphere microbial communities from Kellogg Biological Station, Michigan, USA - KBS S5-3 metaG | ecosystem: Host-associated > Plants > Roots > Rhizosphere > Soil ...
AATGGAAACGACGCGGGTTGAGCCGCCATCGCTTATCGAAGGACGCGCCATCGGTGAGCTTCAGGGCACCGGACGCTGGCAACTATCAACCGACGGCGCGATAACGACGGTCCGTTACGATTGGAAAGTTGAAACAACCAAGCCCTGGATGAATCTGCTCGCGCCCATTGCCAAGCCGTTCTTCAGTTGGAACCACAACGTCGTGATGGGTTGGGGCGGTGAAGGATTAGCCAAGCGCCTGGGCGTGCCGTTGGAATAGATGACAAACTCCGTTTAGAGGCGGGCACCGCCCGCCGGTTCAACTTCGGCAATTATTTTCACCTCATCTTGAGACGGCGGGCGGTGCCCGCCTCTAAACGAGGAACTCAACCAGCCGCCTCACAAAACTCCAACACCAGCGTCGTGAACAGCTGCGGATACTCTTCATGCGGCAGATGCCCGCAGTCGCGAAAGACGATCAAACGCGAGCCGGGAATCGCTTCGTGAAGCCGCTCGCCATCCTGCAACGGGACCTCGCGGTCAGTATCCCCCCACAACAACAGCGTCGGTTGCGTTAACAGGTGCGCATCGCGCGACACGCGGTCCGCGTCCCAACGCCGTACCGTGCGAATCACTGCGCGATGTGCGTTCCGGGTGCTCAGCGGCAGATGCCGCGCCTCGACGCGCCGCTCGTCAAGCTGCCAGGCGTGACGGTCGTAAACGCGCTTCATGCGCAATCGCAACAGCCGGCGCGATCCCACGAGGAGCGGAGAGAGAATGTCGCCAATGATGGGCGAGCCGAAGAGTCGCATCAACATATAACGGGTTGGTTTGTTGTTGTTCACCGCGCCTACCAAAACCAGCTTCTCAACCAGCTCCGGATGATCGAGCGCAATCGTGACGGCGACTGCCGCGCCATACGAACTGCCAACCAGGATCGCGCGCTCGAGCCGCAGTTGCTTCATGAACGCAACGACCATATCCGCCTGGCGCGCGATGGTGTAATCCATCTCTCGCGGCTTGTCCGAATAGCCATAGCCCAGCAGATCAGGCGCGATAACTCTGAAGCCGCCGGCCGCGAGATCCAAAAACACTTTGCTCCAAACGAGGTTCGAAGTAGCGAACCCATGAATCAGAATCATCGGCAGCGCCTTTGCATCACCAGCTTCCTGGTAATGCACGCGCGCGCCGGCAACATCGACGAAGCGTGAATATTCGGCATGGAAAATCGCGTCGCGATTCTGTTCCCAGTCAGCATCTTTTGGACGCAGCAAAAGCTTCGCGGCCACTGAAGCCGCCAAAGCCGACGCAGAAATTCCGCCAATCCAGTAACGCTTCTTCATGGCTTTGTACAAAAAGTCAGGAACATGCTGGCCATCGTATCAGAACCGAGAGCGGTAGCGACCGGCCAAGGAATTGACGTGAAAAACGATGAGTTTACCGGAGCACAACAACACCAAACGAGAATGTTTGGCCGGTCGCTACCGCTCTCGGTTCTGATGTTCAGCACTATTTGCACAAAGCATTTTTTCATGTCCTCTTCATCTGTCGTCTCGCGCGATCACCACGCTCGGCCGCAACGATCCGTAAGCCTTGTCGAATTTGCCCACAGCGATCAAGTTACGTTTGTCGTCACGTAGTCTGACTGCGTCGCCATCGTTCCAGCCAGTTTCAGAAACGAAAACCGGCATGCCGTTTTGTATTCGTCTAACCTCGTCCGCGTTCAAATCAAAAAATGGTAGACGCGAAAGCGCCGCATCGCTTGCAATAAGAACTCTCCCGAGCGCCTCCTCGGCGACGCTTACCTTCAACTCGCCAAGCGTGGATGCTTGTTGAATGCCAAAATCGCCGACGCGTGTGCGTCGCAATTCCGCCACGTGCGCGCCGACGCCGAGCAGCTTACCAAAATCCTCCGCGAGCGTTCTGATGTAAGTGCCGCTGGAACACGCGACGCGAACTTCCAAATCGAAGGTGCCGTCCAGATTGTCTTTCAGTAAGTCGCCAGCCGGCTTGAGCGGCTCAAACGCGAGGATGTTAACGCGCACGGCCTCACGTTCTACTTCCTCGCCGCGCCGCGCCAGCTCGTAAAGCTTACGACCCGCCTGCTTCTTCGCAGAATACATCGGCGGCACTTGATCAATCTCCCCGCGAAGCTTCGCAAACGCAGCTTCGAGCTGGTCCCTGCGCCAGTTGCGGGTTTGCTGTTCGGCTGTTTCTGATTCTGGTCGGATTGGTTTGCCGGTGCTGTCGCCCGTCTCAGTTGCATAGCCGAGGCGAATAACCGCCTCGTATTCTTTTTCGAGTCCACTGAGAAACTGCGCCAGTCGCGTCGCGCGGCCCACGAGAATCGTTAACACTCCGGTGGCAAATGGATCGAGCGTGCCGGTGTGTCCAATGCGCCGCTCGTGAAGTATGCGGCGAATTTCGTCGACGACGTCGTGAGAAGTTACGCCGGCGGGTTTATCAATCACGAGGATTCCATCCATGCGCTTCATTCTAGATTGCCGCTAGAGAATTGGCGATTGGTCGCGAATTTTTGGCCGCGGATTCATGCGGATGAACGCGGATTCAGAAAAGGCAAATGAAACTTAGTAACCTTGTGTGAAAGTTTTATCTAATTCTGATCCGCGCGCATCCGCGTTAATCCGCGGCCAATTTTCCTGCCGCTCGTAGCATCAATGTGGTAAATGTTTCTCAATCGCATGCGTCAACGTCGTTCAAAAGCAAACACCGCCGCGGGCGTGCAGCGGGCAACGCCACTATCGCCTGACGAACTGCGCGCGCGCACTTTTCAGCGGGCGGCGAAACTGCTGGCGGCAAAGCCACGCTCGGTTGCGGAGCTGCGGGAGCGGCTCGGCGAACGTTGTTCAGATAAGTCGGTGGTTGAGACCGTCATCGCTCGCTTGCGTGAATACGGCTACCTGGATGACGAGCGCTACGCCTTGACTTATGCTGCGTCGAAAGTGCAGCAACAACCCATCGGCAGGCGGCGGTTGGAAGTAAATCTTGCCAGGAAGAAAGTGGATCGCGCGGTTGCGGACGAAGCGCTCGACCAGGTCTTTGCCGAAACCTCGGAAGCAGATTTGTTAGACCGGGCGATCGAAAAGCGCGTTCGCCTGCGCGGCCGTCCAAAGACGCGCGCTGAAGCTAAAAGCCTCTTCGATCATTTGCTGAGGCAGGGATTTCCGTTTGAGCTGGTCGCCGATAAGGTGCGCGCGGTTTCAAAGACTGACTTGGATGACAGTTAGGCAATGGCAAATGAAGCGCTGAAGGCGTGTCCGGCAGAAATTGCAACGAGCGCCAAAGGCGCGGAAGAAGTTAGCCCCGAGCGAGTCTCTGTCAAACACATCTTCAGCGCTCCATTCTCCCGCGTGCGGTTGCTGAGGCATTCCTTCGAGCCAAACAATAGTTCCCACCCGCCGGAATTCCATCCAATTTCATTCGCCCAGAAACCGCGTGCTAAACTCGCGGTGTCTACTGTTTGCTGTCTACTGTCTTCTGTCTACTTATTTTTATGCTGACTGGTAACGAAATTCGCGAAACATTTCTTCAGTACTTCGAGCGGCACGGCCATACGCGTGTGCGCTCGTCGCCCTTGCTGCCGGCGAACGATCCAACGCTGCTCTTCACCAATGCCGGCATGAATCAGTTCAAGGACGTGTTCCTCGGAATTGAGAAGCGTGAGTATGTGCGCGCCTGCTCCTCGCAGAAATGTGTGCGCGCCGGCGGCAAGCACAACGATCTTGACGAGGTGGGGAAAACTGCGCGGCACCAGACCTTCTTCGAAATGCTCGGCAACTTCTCTTTTGGCGACTATTTCAAGGAAGACGGAATCCGTTTTGCCTGGGATTTCCTGGTTAACGAACTGAAGCTCGATCCGAAGCGCATGTGGTTCAGTGTTTTCGAAGGTGACGACGAGGTCGGACCAGACGAAGACGCAGAAAAGTTTTGGGAACAAGTGGGCGCGCCGCGCGATCGCATCCTGCGGTTCGGTCGCAAGGACAACTTCTGGCAGATGGGCGAAACCGGACCGTGTGGCCCATGCAGCGAGATTCATTACTACATGGGCGCTGACGCCAACGACGCCGAGAACTGCGCGGCCAACGTCAACGGTCCCGGCGACACGATCACTGAGATTTGGAATCTCGTGTTCATGCAGTTCGATCGCAGCGAGGTTGTAAGCGACTCAGTTGAAGGTGGCAGTAGCCCGACCGTTAGGGAGGGCTCAGCCCAATACAAACTCGAGCCGTTGCCTGCGCCTTCAGTTGACACCGGCATGGGCCTCGAGCGCCTGACCGTCGTGCTGCAAGGCGTCAAAACAAACTACGAAACAGATTTGTTGCGGCCAATCATCGAATACACCGCCGGGCTGGCTGGCAAAGTTTATGAGGCCGAGACGCAGGAAGGTTTTGCGATGCGAGTCATCGCCGACCACGCACGCTCGACCGCATTCCTGATCGCTGACGGCATTCTTCCCGGCAATGAAGGACGAAACTACGTGCTGCGGAAGATCATGCGCCGCGCGATCTACCAGGGCCGTCACACGCTGAAGTTTTCGGATTCGTTCTTTTACAAAGTCACAAACTTCGTGGTCGATCAGATGCACGACCCGTATCCCGAGCTTGAAGTGCAGCGCAGCTTTATCGAGAAGATGGTGAAGCTGGAAGAAGAGCGCTTTGGCACCACGCTGACTGTTGGTTTGAGCAAACTCGAAGAACTGTTCGCCTCCACGCGCGAGGGTGTACCCGAATACTCGGCCCTTGCTCGCTTGTACGATACGTTTGGGACGCCCAGAGACCTGATCCGTGTGGGTTTGGAGGAACGTGGTTTCTCGATTAGTGAGGATGAGTTCACGACCTCTTTCGATTCCGCTCTTCAGGAGTTACAGCAAAGCGGGGCCGGAGCAAAAGTCGAAGCGAGGACGAAGGCCAACACGTCTTACTCTGACCTTGCCGAGCGTTTGAGTCGTTCCGAGTTTAGGGGGTACGAGACCACGCGAGTCGATGGAGCGAAGGTGCTTGGCTTAACGCGGGCAGGCGGTGGAGCCGACACGCTCAGTGAAGGCGAGGATGGAGAAGTGATCCTCGACCGGACGCCGTTCTATGCCGAGAGCGGTGGGCAGGTTGGCGATGTCGGGAGACTGACCAACCCGCCCGCAACCGCAGGCGGTACTGACTTCACGGCGACGGTTCTTGACACTTACTCACCCGCCCAGGGTTTGATCGTTCACAAGGTCAAGGTTGAAAAAGGCAGCTTAAAGGTTGGCGACACGGTCACCGCTGAAGTTGACGTCGAGAAGCGCGACGCCACGCGCCGCAATCACACGACGACGCACCTGATGCACGCCGCGCTGCGCGAGGTTTTGGGCACCCATGTGAAGCAGGCCGGTTCCGTTGTTGCCCCGACCTATCTGCGTTTTGACTTCTCGCACTATCAGCCGCTAACGCAGGGAGAAATCGAAGAGATCGAAAACCTGGTCAACTATCACATCCTCCGCAACGAGCCGGTCGAGACCAACGAGATGGCGGTTGAGGAAGCGATGCGCTCGGGCGCGATGGCGCTCTTCGGCGAGAAGTATGGCGAGAAGGTTCGGGTGCTCTCGATTAAGGGCGCGGAAAATATTTTCTCGAAAGAGCTTTGCGGCGGGACGCACGTGCGCGCCACCGGCGACATTGGTCTCTTCAAGATCCTGAGTGATGAGTCGATCGCTTCCGGCGTGCGACGGATTCGTGCGGTTACCGGTGTCGACGCGTTTCAACGCTTCCGTGAAAGCGAGTCGATGGTCGACAAGATGGCGAGCGACTTGCGCACCTCGCGCTCTGAGCTGCCTGCCGTGATCGGCAAGTTGCAGGAGGATTTGAAAAAGACGCGTCGCGAAGCCGACGAGCTGCGTATGAAGATTGCCACTGGCGCGGTCGGCAGTGCCTCGGCAAACGGAGACGAGGCGCGCGACGTTGCTGGGGTGAAAGTATTGGCGCGTGAAGCCAGCGGACTTGATTCTGCCGGCATGCGTCAACTTTCAGATACTCTGCTGGCGCGGATTAAATCAGGCGTAGTGGTGCTGGGCCGCAGCAGCGACGGCAAAGTTTCGTTGATCGTGCGCACCTCTGACGATCTGACCGGACGCGTTCCCGCCGGCAAAGTCATCAAGGAACTGGCGCCCATCGTCGGCGGCAAAGGCGGCGGCAAGCCGGACATGGCCGAAGGCGGCGGCGCACTTCCGGAAAAACTCGGCGAAGCGCTCGACGCCAGCTACTCGGTTATTGAAAAGCTGCTGGGTGCGTAGGGGCGGACCTGTGTGTCCGCCCTGGTTAGCGCTAGCTCCGCCTGACGAGGGCGCACACACAGGTGCGCCCCTACAGAACCAGCCTCTCGAGACTTACATCGCCCGCTGTTTCTCGGTCAGCACAATCCCCATTTTCTCCAGCGTGATCTTGTTGAGCGTGCCGGTGACCTTCAGGTTTTCCGCAGCCTGATACTTTTTCAAGCCGGCGCGCGTGTCGTCGTTAAGCTTGCCTGTCTGTTCGCCAGCATAAAACCCGCGGTCCTTCAAAATTTTCTGCGCTTGCTGAATCTGATCCTTGCTGGCTCTGAAGATTGGCTTCCTGGGAGTCTTGGGCTTGGGAGCAGCGTTCGAGTTATTGGTGGTGGTTGAGCTGTTCGCGTTTTGAGCTGCCGCCGCGATTGAGAAAATAAACAACAGCGACAGGGCCATGCAGAGTATTCGTTTCATAGGCTCCTTCTTTTGGTGAAGACGCGAAGCGGTGCGCGACCTTTATTGGGGTTGGAAAAGCGGCGGTATCTTACAAACTGCGACCAGGATTTCAACCGCTCACGCACGACCCCTCTAATCCACTAGTTACAAGTAATTTTGCATGGCCCTGGTTCGCCCCAGCGGGGCGAGACGTTTATAGCCCATCGATCCCTTGCTTTACTCCGAAGCTCCATAGGAGCGCAATCGCTTTCAGCCTGCGTCGGTGAAAGGTTCGCTGCCCCGGTTTCGCTCCTAACGGAGCGAGATAGGAGGCGGTACTGCTACCTATAAACGTGTCGCTCCGCCGGAGCGAAAAACCAGAATCGACGGGCCTTCGATATGAAGCTCTCTTGGGCAAAAGCGCCAACAAAGCTTGATTTCATCGACAAAAAGCTGGGTGTTGGCAAACGTTTAACCTCGTGTTAGTATGTTTCCCGGTCTTAACCAAGGCCGCTGCCCGAAACTCTTCACGTCACAAGACGCGCCGGCTCGCGTCACCAATTTGAAACCCTGATCCGAAACGTCCGCGACGCTTCCTAACAATTCGCATGAAAAAATTCCCCCTGATTGTTGCTGTTGTTTTCCTCTCTGCCTTGCCTGCTGTGGCCCAGCTTCAGTCGGAGAAACCTGCGTACCGGGTAGACAATTTTGATCTTGCCATCGTGAGGATTGAATCGCCGGCCCCGGTGATCGCTTCGCGAAAAACAGGACGGACACGGGTGTTGACGTCGGCCGCTCCGGAGCGACCGTCGTCAAGTCTTGCTCCCGCGCATCTCGCGAACACAACGGCGCCGGGTACGTTGGCCGGATTCACCACCGGCAATCCGACGGTCGACAGTTACATAGTCGATTCCGGCCGGCGCAATTCGGTCGACCCATTGCTGCTCTACGCGATCATGCATCAGGAGTCCACCTTCAAACCTGGCGCGATGTCGAATAAAGGAGCGCGCGGGTTGATGCAATTGATGCCCGGCACGGCGGTGCGTTTTGGCGTCACCAGTATTTGGGATCCGAAGCAGAACATCGAAGGCGGCACGCGCTACATGCGTTTCCTGCTGGACAAGTTCAACGGCGACGTTCAACTCGCCCTGGCGGGTTACAACGCGGGCGAAGGCGCGGTGATGAAGTATGGCTATCGCATACCGCCTTACAGCGAGACGCAGGAGTACGTGCGCCGGATTAGCAAGCGCTACGATCTGATTCGCGATCCGCTGGCCTATCGCTATGCAAACAATTACACACGCCAGCAGGTGGCGGTGAACCAGCGCAAGGAATCGGCGCCGCTGACGATTTATGAACGAAGCGTGTTTGCGGTGAGATTGCCTGATGGGCAGATGCAGTTGATAACGCAGTAAGATTTCACAAAGATAAATAACGAAAGCGAGGCGGATGAATTCCGACCTCGCTTTTTGTTTCTTGAGCCTGCGGAGCAGGCGATGGCGTAAAGCCTGGGGTGGAGCTTAGCGGAAGCCCAGGTCAAATTCCAAAATCAATTTGAGCCCGCGAAGCGGGCGACAGAATTTGCCTAAGAGCCAGGCTGTCGCCCACTTCATGGGCTCAGTCTTTTCAAACTCCCTTTCCTGGGGTTCCGCTACGCTCCACCCCAGGCTACATGCTTTCGCCTGCTTCGCAGGCTGGAGTTTCATATTTAGCTGACTGGTTGGCTGATCAGCGCTGGTAGCGGCGTCACCACTCGTGCGGCAGGAACGCATAGCACGGGACAGGGAGAATTTCTGACGACGCGTTCGATTTGAGAACCAAGCACGGGTGTGCCGCCAAAAAGCGACGCGTGCACGCTCGTCCCGATCACAATCAGATCTGCATCCGTATCGGCGGCGAGCCGCACAATCTCTTCGTAAGGTCGGCCTTCCACAATGTGTGTTTCCGCGCGAGCGCCGTCGCCGCGAGCCAGCTGGGCCATCCGCTCCTGCACGTAACTTCGCAAACGCGTCAACGCGTTCAAGCCGCCCTCAGGAAACATCACGGAGATCTGTTCCAGGTAATCGCCAATAACATGAACCACGTGCAGTTCCGCGCCGGTTTGACTCGCTAGCTGCGTCGCCACCTGGGTAGCCGCCGCGGATGAAGGACGAAAACTGGTGGCGAGCAGCACGCGGTTTAGATGAAGCTCGGTGTGATCGCCGCGATGTTCTACAAAGTCGTGTTGCGGCGGACGAATCGTCAAAACCGGACAAGGCGCCTCAGCGATGATCTCTTCGGCGGTTGAACCCCACAGCGCACGCGTCAAGCCCTTGCGTCCATGCGTCACCACCGTCACCAGATCGATGTCGTAGTCGCGAACCGCTTTGGCTATTTCCGTTGCTGGTTCGCCTTCGACGATCACCGGCTCGACCTCGAGTCCATTGAACAGCGGGTCGGCGAGCAAGGTGCGAACCTCGGTGCGCAGTTGCAACAGCCAGCGATTGTCCTGCTCTTCAAAAATTCTTTCGGGTAGCGTCAGCAGATTCGCCGGGACCTTGGCGCTCTGAACGCTGAAGAGCACCACGCGTCCGCCGCCGCTGCGCGCAAACGCCGCCGCGTATTTCAGGGCCGCGCGCGCGTGGGTCGTGAAATCAGTTGGGAAGAGAATGTTTCTGAATGGGTACATAGGCGTTGGGTGGCGAAAGTCTAACAAGAAAGGGGGAACAGGGTAAAAGGGCAAGAGGGGAATAGTTACTGATTTGATTCGTGTATTTCGTTGGCTTTGGTGTTACTTCGTGTTCGGTACGCTAGTTTAGCGAGGACAATTACCACGAAAATACACCAACGACGTACGAAACACACCAAACAGATAACGACTTGCGGAATAAGCATGTAGGTCGAGGCTTGCAGTTTTTCTCCGTTTTCCAGTTACCCCTATTTCCCGTTTCCCCTTCCTTATTCTCTGGATTTTCCGTCGCGTTCCGTGCCAAACTCCGCACGCATTCCTTCAGCTCGGGCGACCGCTGGTTCCAATCAATTCAGTTCGGAGGCGACTATTTTGCTTAAAGGAATATTTCGCACCAAGAACCTTGACGACATTCTGGCTGCGTTAGGTGACACGAAGCATTCACTGAAGCGAAGCCTTGGGCCTTTGAATGTCACCTTGCTGGGTATTGGCGCAATCATCGGCGCCGGAATTTTTGCCACCGTCGGCACCGCCGCAGCGGGCGATGCGTTGCGGCCGGGCGCTGGTCCATCGCTGATGCTGTCGTTTGGAATTACCGCGGTAGTCTGCGCTTTCACCGCGCTCTGCTACGCAGAAATGGCGGCGATGGTGCCGATCTCCGGCTCTGCTTACACCTATTCTTATGCAACTCTAGGAGAGCTGGTGGCCTGGATCATCGGCTGGGACCTCATCCTGGAATATGCAATCGGCAACGTCGCCGTCGCTATCAGTTGGGCAAACTACTTTCGCTCGTTCCTGGGAAGCCTGGGCATCGACATTCCGCAGTGGCTCTCGACCGACTTTCGCACCGCCAGAAAAATTCCCGGACTGATCGAAAGCGCGCCGCACATTTTCGGAATTCCCATCGTCTTCAATTTATTGGCGCTCGGTATCGTTGCCTTGATAACAATCGTGCTGGTCTGGGGCATCAAGGAATCCGCGGAATTCAACGCCGTCATGGTCGGCATAAAAATTCTGGTGTTGCTTTTCTTCATCGGCGTCGCGCTCTACTTCGTATCGCCAGCGAAGATGGCTTCGAACTGGCATCCGTTCCAACCGACCGGATGGAACGGCACACTCGCCGGCGCGGCCGTTGTCTTCTTCGCTTACATCGGCTTCGACGCTGTCTCGACCGTCGCCGAAGAAACCAAGAACCCGTCGAGAGATCTGCCTATCGGCATCATCGCGTCCTTAATCATCTGCACCGTCTTCTACGTTATTGTGGCCGCGGTCTTCACCGGTCTAATTCCCTACCCGGAGCTCGTGACCCGATTATCGACTGAACAAGCAGAACCGCTGACGATGGCCCTCGATCACGTGGCGCCGAGTGCGAAGTGGGCTTCGGGGATAGTCGCGTTCGGATCAGTCGTGGCCCACACGGCTGTGCTGCTCGTCTTTCAGTTGGGCCAACCACGCATCTTTTTCTCGATTGCGCGCGACGGCCTACTGCCGCCGGTTTTCGCCAAGGTCCATCCGCGATTCAAAACGCCGCACGTGACGACAATTCTGACCGGCGTTGTTGTCGGGGTGTTTGCCGCAGTCATGAGCATCGACGAGATGGTTGACCTCACAAACATCGGGACGCTCTTCGCGTTCGTGCTGGTTTGCATCGGCATTACGATCCTGCGTTATAAAGACCCGGCGCGGCATCGCCCGTTCAAAGTTCCCTTTGGCGCCTGGCTGCTGCCGATGATGGGCGCTGTTTCCTGTCTCTTCCTGATGTACTACTTGCCGCCGACGTCGTGGTGGCGCTTCATCGCCTGGCTGATGATCGGCCTGTCGATTTACCTCTCGTACGGTTACGCGCGCAGCGAGCTAGGCCGCAAATTTGGACGCTGGCCCGTCACCACACCGGGATTGAAAGTAGCGGGCTTGGGATTTTTCCTGGTAGCGATTGGTCTGTTCACCATTCCGCACGACGCCGGCTTTGCCGATCTTTTCGGGAAGATGGCGAGCGGCATGGCGGAAGGCAAACGCACGATCTTCTCGTTTGTTTGCATTGTGGTTGGGCTGGCGATGGGGATTGCCGGATCGGTGGTTGGGACAAAGCAGGAGGCTGAAAAGCCAGGCTGATCCAGTTGCGCTCGAGGCATATTGTTGAGCGTAGGAAACCGCATTCGTTTCGCGTAAAATTCAATTCATGGCTACCGAATTAACAGAACTATTTCGCGAGGCTATGGAACTGACCAATAGCGATCGGGCCACCTCCCTGACTGCGAACTAATTGGATTTCACTTCGATCGGATTTCGCCCCAGCGGGGCGAGATGTTTATAGCCCGGCGTCTTGCTATCGGTCTCGCGCTCCGTAGGAGCGCAACCAACCTTGCCCCCCGGCCGGCCGGAAATAGATTTCGCTCCTCATGGAGCGCAGAGTATTTGAGGGGTTGTTTGTTGCTATAAACATGCCGCTCCTACGGAGCGTAGAACAGTTCAAGTTGCCTTGAAACTTGAATCCAGCAACCCAAATTTTAGCTAGCCCGCATGAACGCCCTGCCCGTCATCATCGGCTCGCTTTGCGTGATCGCCATCGCGTACCGCTACTACTCCGCTTTCATCGCCGCCAAAGTTCTTGCGCTTGATGATGCTCGGCCGGTGCCGTCGGAGACGATGTACGACGGTCACAATTACTACCCGACAAACAAGTGGGTGCTGTTCGGTCACCACTTCGCGGCCATCTCCGGCGCCGGGCCTTTGATTGGGCCGGTGCTGGCGGCGCAGTTTGGTTTTTTGCCGGGGCTGTTGTGGCTGGTTATCGGCGTTTGTCTTGGTGGCGCGGTGCACGACTTCATGATCCTCGCCGGCAGCATTCGCCGCAAAGGAAAATCTCTGGCGGAGATGGCGCGGACAGAGATTAGTCCGCTCTCAGGTTTTGTGGCGGGCGTGGCGATTCTGTTCATCGTAGTGATCGCGCTGGCGGGCCTGGGTCTGGTCGTAGTCAATGCGCTCGCCGAATCTCCCTGGGGGACGTTCACGGTTGCCTTCACTATTCCGCTCGCACTCTTCATGGGTCTTTACATGTATCGCTTTCGCAAAGGCAGGATTGCGGAAGCCACCCTGATTGGCGTGTTGGGATTGCTGGCGGCGGTTTACCTCGGCGGGCGCGTCGCCGATTCGTCGTTCGCCAACACCTTCACGCTTTCGCGCAACGCCTTGATTCTGCTGATGGCCGCCTACGGCTTCATCGCTTCGGTGCTGCCCGTTTGGATGCTGCTGTGTCCGCGCGATTATCTCTCGTCGTATTTAAAGATTGGCACAATTGCTTTTCTGATCGCCGGCGTAATTTTCGTCCATCCGAATTTGAACATGCCGGCGCTCACGCCTTTCACGGCCGGCGGCGGTCCCGTAATTCCGGGCAAGCTCTATCCGTTCGTCTTTATCACGATAGCTTGCGGCGCGATTTCGGGTTTTCACGCGCTCATCTCTTCAGGCACCACGCCGAAGATGATTGCTAAGGAAACGGACGCGCGCATGATCGGCTACGGCTCGATGCTGATGGAAGGCGTGGTCGGCGTGGTCGCGCTCATTGCCGCCAGCTCACTTTTTCCCGGCGACTATTTTGCTATCAACACGGCGCAAAAAACCGACTCGCAAAAAGCGGCTTACGCACGGCTGGTGGGTGAACACACGACTGCCGAATTCAACCTGCAACCGCAGGAGATCGATCGACTGGAACAGGAGTCTGGCGAGAAAAATCTGCGGGGACGAACCGGCGGGGCGGTTACGCTTGCGCTCGGAATTGCCAAAATCTTTGACGGCATACCCGGCCTGCGCGGGCTGATGAAATACTGGTATCACTTTGCGATCATGTTTGAAGCGCTCTTTATTCTGACGACGATCGACACTGGCACACGCGTGGCGCGGTTTTTGGTTGGGGAGTTTGGCGGGCGCTTCTATCGGAAACTGGAGCAGCCTAATTGGCTGCCGGGTTCGGTGATCACGTCGGCTTTGGTCGTCGCGGCCTGGGCGGCTTTTATCTGGTCAGGATCGATCTCGACGATATGGCCCATGTTTGGGATCGCCAATCAACTGCTGGCAGCGGTGGCGTTGTGCGTGGCGACGACCATCATCATTAATTCGGGTCGCGCGAAATATAGCTGGGTGACGCTCCTGCCGCTGAGCTTTGTCGGTACCACCACTTTCGTTGCCGGTTGGAAGTCAATCACCGACATCTTCTGGCCGCTCGCGCAAAAGTCGGAAACGGCGACGCTTGGCTACGTCAACATTTTTCTCACCGCGATCATCATGCTGGCCGCGATTATTATCCTGGTAGACTCAATACGCCGTTGGCTTGGTTTCGCTAAGCGTCCGCAGCCGACAATTCTTAGCCTGGAAACATCAACTTAGAAGTAAGACGACGTTCCTGGTTAGCTGCCTTAATAATCAGAGGAACAGGCAGGAATGCCTATCTTACCTAAGGCTTCAATTTCGGCAGGCCCACAGCCTCACGAAAATCATCGTCCCTCGCGAAAACCTCGAGATCGTTTTCTTCCGGGTCTTTATTCGGAAAGTTCGGGTCCAGCAACATCCTGAGCTGTGGCTGCACCGAAGGATCTATGGTCACCGCAGCTTTGACCGCGTTAAGGGCGTTATCGCGGACAGTCTTCAAGTCTACATTCGGATCGTTGTCACGACTCCAGCGATACTTCTGTCCGTATGCACATGCCAGGTTAGTGTAAATCTTCGCGACCACGCGTCCGAGCCTCACGTTGTTATCATCTGCCAAAAACTCTTTCGCGTATTGGATGGTGCCCGTGAACCCTTCAGGCGGAGCCAAATACAGGTAGGCATAGGTGAGTTCCTTGTAAAGGTTCGCCTTCACCTTCGGATCCGTCTGCGGAGTTAGCCATTTGTGAGCCTCAAGAAGTTGTTCTTTGACGAGGTCACGCGGCAATCCCGCACCGCTCGACGCTACCGCTCGCTCGATCCGCAACTTAACATCGGTAGGAGACAGTGCGATTGCCTTGTTGTAGCCGTCCAGCGCGGCTTGGTAATTTTTTGCGATGAGCTGTGCCTTGGCCCAAGCCGCAATCTCCTCGAGGGACGAAAGCTCATCCAGCCTCTTGTTCACGATTTGCTTGGCGGCTGCTTCAGCATCACCGCTTATTGATTGACTTCCGGATTCCTGGCTAATGACAGCATCGCGCAAAGCCGCGGCGCCCGCTGCAGTTAGATTCGGCTGATCGGCGCGGAAGAATGCGCCGGTCAGGAAGAGGCGCGTAAACAAGTAGCCGCCCAGAAATCCACCTACGGAAAAAAAGACCAGGATAGCTCCCGCAAAAGATTTTTGTTCCGGACCGCCAATGCTGTAGGCGATGAATAACGAAGCACGATTGAGGTTCTCAGGGATCTTCTGCAGCTCGATGAGAGTCACGCCAACGATAATCTTGGTCAGCCAGTCAGAGATATCTGTGAGATTGGTATTAACGAGTAGCCGGTAGCCGGCTCCCCCGATGGGCGCAGCGGGAGCAGGCGCGGGATTGGGCGCGGGAACCGCTGCCCCGGCGGCCGGCGCGGCCGGAGCATCCGGCTGCGCAACCTTGGGAATGCCAAACAGAAAACCGACAAAGCCGCCAGTGGCGAGACTAGCAAGGGCCCAGAGCAATGCCGCGGTCGGGTGTGCGGACCACTGCCCAAACAAAACGATCAGCATCCCTAACACGACAAATCCGTAAAAGAAAAGATAGGTGCGTTTGAAGTCAGCGGAGATATCAGATTTGTTTGCCGGATCAATATTGGACTTCTTGTCAGCCATCTTTAGAAACCTTTCGTGATTCGCGACAGATTCGAAGCAGCCTGTGATAGGAACTACGAAGTGATGCTCGTTCGAGTGCGCTCTGGCTGGAACCCGCTCTTACAGCTTATCGGCTCTCGACAAACAATGGCCTGCAGCGTTGCAAGGGTGAGCGATGAAACAATTAATTAAGAATGAGCCTTTGAGTTGACGGCGCGCAGGATATTCCGCCGTGCAGATAACTGTCAACAACTTATTAGTTGCTGTGCGCATCTGCCACACCCGTTGGACAGCCACCGTGTAATCGGCAATAATATCCGCTTTTGATGAGGCTGCTGGCGAAAACCGTAGCTACCGGATCGTTTCCGGTTGCGATGAATTGTTTGCGAAAGAGTTGTCAGCCAGCTGCCGGGCAGTCAGCCCGCCGCTATTAAACGACTGAAAGGAATCACACAATCGTGGAACTATCGCTGATCTCAATTATCAGCCTGCTAACAGTTTGCTTGGCAGCTTTGCTTATTCGCAAGAAAACTATCAAAACTATGGAGACATCATCGTTGCTTCGCACCCGTGCGCCAAGGCTGCCCCGTATACATCGGCTGCGACGCACCGCGCTTACCGTCGCGGCCACGCTGGCCGGTTTGGCAGTTTCAGCGTCGCCTGCTTTCGGTCAACACTCCGGCGGTGAAGCCAGTCTCATTCTTCCCGATCTCGCGGACGTGACCTTTTTCGGCGGCATCAACGGGCACAATTTGCTTCTGGTCGGCCTGGTCGTATGCATGCTGGGCCTGCTTTTCGGTCTCGCGATTTACATGAACCTGAAAAAGCTGCCGGTGCATCGCGCCATGCGGGAGATTTCCGAACTTATTTACGAAACCTGCAAAACCTACCTGGTCACGCAGGGCAAGTTCATCTTGATTCTCGAAATCTTCATCGGCATCATCATCATTCTTTACTTCGGCGTGCTCTCGCGCATGGAGCCGTTTCGCGTGGCGATCATTCTCGCGTTCAGTCTCGTCGGTATCGCCGGCAGTTATGGCGTCGCCTGGTTTGGCATACGCGTGAACACTTTCGCGAACTCACGCACCGCATTTGCCAGCCTCGAAGGCAAACCGTTTCCGCTTTACGCCATTCCGCTGAAGGCCGGCATGAGCATCGGCATGATGCTTATCAGCGTTGAGCTGCTGATCATGTTGTGCATCCTGCTCTTCATTCCGGGCGATTACGCCGGCCCGTGCTTCATCGGTTTTGCGATTGGTGAATCGCTCGGCGCGGCGGCCCTGCGCATCGCCGGCGGTATTTTCACCAAGATTGCCGACATCGGTTCCGACCTGATGAAGATCGTCTTCAAGATTAAGGAAGACGACGCGCGCAACCCGGGCGTGATTGCCGACTGCACCGGCGACAACGCCGGCGATTCGGTTGGCCCAAGCGCTGACGGTTTTGAAACTTACGGCGTGACCGGCGTAGCACTGATCACCTTTATTCTTTTGGGCGTGCGCGGTGAGACCGTCCAGGTGCAATTGCTGGTTTGGATTTTCGTAATGCGCATCATGATGATCATTGCCAGCGCCGCGTCGTACTTTATCAACGATGCGATTGCCAAGGCGCGTTATGCCAAAGCGGACAAGATGGACTTCGAAGCGCCGCTGACATCGCTGGTTTGGATCACCTCAATCCTTTCGGTGATCGTCACGTTCGTCATTTCCTATTTGACGGTGCCATCGCTGAGCGGAGATACAACGCTGTGGTGGAAACTCTCGATGATCATTTCCTGCGGCACGCTGGCGGGCGCCATCATTCCCGAGCTGGTCAAAGTCTTCACTTCCACGGGTTCGCATCACGTGAGCGAAGTGGTTACTTCTTCGCGTGAGGGCGGCGCCTCGCTAAACATTCTTTCCGGTCTGGTAGCAGGAAATTTTTCCGCCTACTGGCTCGGCATCAGCATCGTCTTTTTGATGTCGATTGCCTACTACGTCAGCACGCTCGGCCTTGATGCTCTGATGGTCGCGGCGCCGGTGTTTGCTTTTGGACTGGTCGCTTTCGGATTCCTGGGGATGGGCCCGGTAACTATCGCGGTCGATTCCTACGGACCAGTTACTGACAACGCGCAGTCTGTCTATGAATTATCTCTGATTGAGCAGGTGCCTGACATCGAAGCCGAGGTCAAGCGCGACTTCAACATGGACGTAAACTTCAGCCGCGCGAAACATCTGCTGGAAGAAAACGACGGCGCCGGCAACACGTTTAAGGCCACTGCGAAACCGGTGCTGATCGGCACGGCCGTGGTCGGCGCCACCACCATGATCTTTTCGATCATGATGACGCTGACGAATGGTCTGACTACGAACACCCAAAATCTTTCGCTCCTGCACGCTCCGTTCGTGCTCGGCTTGATTACCGGCGGCGCGGTCATTTACTGGTTCACCGGCGCTTCTATCCAGGCGGTAACAACCGGCGCGTATCGCGCGGTCGAGTTCATCAAAGCCAACATTCGTTTGGAAGGCGTGGAAAAGGCGTCGGTCGAAGACAGCAAGAAGGTCGTGCAGATTTGTACGCAGTATGCGCAAAAAGGCATGTTCAATATCTTCCTGACCATCTTTTTCTCGACGCTCGCTTTCGCATTTGTCGAGCCCTTCTTCTTCATCGGCTACCTGATTTCGATTGCCATCTTCGGACTCTACCAGGCCATCTTCATGGCTAACGCCGGCGGCGCCTGGGACAACGCGAAGAAAGTGGTCGAAGTCGACTTGAAACAAAAAGGCACCGCGCTGCACGACGCCACGGTAGTCGGCGACACGGTTGGCGATCCGTTCAAAGACACTTCGTCAGTGGCGCTGAATCCGGTTATCAAGTTCACCACCCTGTTCGGATTGCTCGCGGTGGAATTGGCCGTATCGATCGCAGATACGCGTGGACAGTTTGGTGAAAATGGTCCGCTTATCAGCCACGTGCTGGCGGGGCTGTTCTTTTTGGCGTCGCTCGTGTTTGTCTGGCGTTCGTTCCACAAGATGCGCATCGGCACGCTGCAAGCTGAAGCGGCGACGGCGGGCGTTGACGATCTGCCGAAGGGCTAAGATCAAGCAAAGATTAGCCGCGGATGAACGCGGATGTACGCAGATTAGAATTGAATAATAGTCTAGTCGACGCTATTAGCCCGTTTTCCTTTGTCGTTCTAATCCGCGTGCGTCCGCGTTAATCCGCGGCTGGTTCAAAACTTGAAACTTGAAACTTGAAACTTTAAACTCCGTCCCATGACAGCCCAAGCTTACACCGCACCCGACACGCTGCTCGGCGCAGCGCTCGCTCCCTTAGACTGGACTCGCGCCGTCTCGCTCGCGGTTGCCTTCAGCTTGCTGACGGCGCTCGCTGCCCAAGTCGTGATTCCCATCGGCCCGGTGCCGATTACCGGATCCACTTTCGCCGTCCTGCTCACCGGAGCTTTGCTGGGTTCGCGGCTGGGGGCCATGTCTTTGATCATTTACCTCGTCGAAGGCGCGGTGGGCTTGCCGTTCTTTTACGGCGGCCATGGCGGTTTGGCCCACATCTTTGGACCAACGGGCGGCTACCTCGTCGCTTTTCCGGCGGCTGCTTTCATCACCGGCGCGTTCGCGGAAAATGGCTGGGACAAACGCTTCGTTACGGCAGCTGCGGCGATGGCGGTTGGTTCAGCGCTGATTTTGCTGGCCGGCTGGACGTGGTTTGCGGTGCTGATGAATACAAACTTGCTCGCGGCTTTCAAGGTGAGCGTCGCTCCACATCTGATTGGCGACGTCATCAAAATACTTTTGGCTGCCGCGGCCTTACCAGCTGGCTGGGCGCTGCTGAAACGTAAAGCTTCGCAGAAGTAACTGAACATAGAACCTTGTGCTTTCGTTCTGTGTGATCCGCGGACAGTCCTCAATCTCCCAAACAAACTTCCCCGCTTTGCGAACCCGTAGGCAAAGGAACATGAAACTCACTCGAACTTTTTCGTTGCTGTTATGCACACTCGCTTTCACCGCGGCGGCCGCCGCGCAATCTCGTTTTCAGGTGGCCCAGGTCACACCTTATGACAAGGCGGTTCCCGGCGAGATCATGCAACTAATGGTCGAGGGCATGGAAGGTGGCTTTCCGCCTGTGATGCTGCCTGCTGAACACTTCAAACTAACTGTTACTCAGGACGGTGTTTCACAGGCGGTAAAGGTTCGGACCGTGTCGCCGATCCTTCGCTCAAAACGGCCGACCTCTGGACAGCCGGTGAATCCGAACGAGATGGAGTCTTTCCAGGGAGTCAGTTTTGTCGTTCCCCGTGGACTTCATCCGGGCGAGGCCGAGCTCACGCTTTCTTATCGCGGCGAAACTGTCGATGCGATAACTCTGACTATTCTGGATAAACCGTTGCGCCCTCTCGTCGCGAGCCTGGTCGTGATGACAGTCACCACCAGCGCCCTGCCGCCGCCGCCCTCACGCCTCGAAGGCAACGATCTTGGCTGGCGGCTCGAACGCGGCGCACCCACTCGCCTGTTAGTTCAACCGTTAACTGACCCGGACGATCCAAACTCCGCGATCCTGGTCCGCTTCAAGCAGGGCGATAACAGCTACGACGAAACGGCGCGGCTCGTCAGCCAGCCATCTGAGGTCATCAACCGCGAACGCGGCGTTGGCTTTTTTCCGGCGCGCGAATTTTTGGAAGTTGATGTTCCTGCGGCGCTCGGGATGGGACCGGTGGAACTGGAAGTACGCATTCGGGCAAACGGCCAGGAGAGCGAACCGGCGACCGTACGCGCCACCGTCAGCGACGCGACTCGCGCGGTCGAGTCGCCGCTGATAAATGCGCCTCGCCTGTTGCTGGTGTCTCCAACGCGCGTCGGTGTCGGTCAGTCGCTCATGCTTTCGATTGACTACCGGCGCACCATCGAACCTGATCCAGTGAAGACGCTGGTCGCCGTTGAGCAGGGCAACGCGCGTTATGTGCTGAAACCTGAAAAAAGCACCGCCGCTATCGATCGCGACAAAGCCCAGGACGCGCCGGTGCTGGTTTTTGTCAGACCCAACGCGCAAATCGTCGGCAAGGCGCAGGTTCGAATTTTCAACGAGCTGCGCGGACAGCAAACCGGAGCCAGCGAGCCTATCCCGATTGAAATTGTCGCCGAACCCACCACGCCGGAGCTGCTTGGCGTCAGAGAATCAACGCCGGCCGATCTGGCCCATCTGCGACAGATGTATGAGCTGCAAACACGCGCGGGCAGAAAATTTCCTGATTATGATCCGCAGCGAAAATATCTCACCATCAATGTCAAAGGTATCGACTTCGACCCGAGCCACGTGCGTATTGCGCTGACGCAGAATTCGCGTTCCTTCACCCTTACGCCTGCAGATTTTTCGTTGTACTCAAACGACGTGCTGATCGTGCGCGCGCCGCAGGAGCTGGCGGCTGGCGCGGTGAAGCTGACGATTCAAAATCGCGGTGTCGAATCGTTCAGCGCGCCCGCCGGCGAAACCTTCGAGATATGTTGCACACCTTAAAAGTCCGATCGCATGAGCGCGAGGAGTTGGTTGAGTTCACTGACGCAGTTCAGAAACAGTTGAGCGCCTCCAACCAGAAGGAAGGCTTGGTCGTGTTGTATGTTCAGCACACTACCGCCGGTCTCACGGTCAACGAGAATGCCGATCCGGACGTCCCTCGAGACATGCTGCACCTGCTGCGCACTTTGATTCCGCAACACGGGACGGGCTTCCGGCATGGCGAAGAAAATTCCGATGCGCACATCAAAGCCAGTCTGGTCGGCTCGTCCGTGACCATTCCTTTTAGCGAGGGCAAACTTTTGCTCGGTCGCTGGCAGGGAATTTTTCTTTGCGAGTTTGATGGCGGACGCGAGCGCCAGGTGATCATGATCGTAAAGTAGGACAGGCATTCGTGCCTGTCCAGCTAGTCTTTTATTCATCGGAGCAGGAAGAGAGATTTTCCATTTCTCATTTTAGATTTTTCATTTTCCATCGAAGGCGATTCTCTAACACAGACCCAATTCTTCGACCACCTTATTGTGTGCGATGAAAAATGAAAAATCTAAAATGAGAAATGAGAAATATCTTTTCGTACTTCTAATGATTTGACCTCACCGAGGACAGGCAGGAATGCCTGTCCCTACTTTCATGCCGCACACCTACGACACCATCGCCCCACATTACGACCGCGCCGTGCGCCCACTCGATCGCTGGTTCCTGGCACGACTCCGAGCTACCACCCTGCGTCATTTGCCGCCGAACGCGCGCGTGCTGGAGATAGGATCGGGCACGGGTCTCAACTTCGTGTTCTATCCCAGCAACGCCACGGGTGTAGCCAGCGAGCCGAGCAGCGGCATGCTCGACGTCGCAAAGCGAAAAGCACGGCCCGCCGGTGTGCGGCTGGTGCAAAGTTGCGCGGAAAATCTGCCCTTCGCCGACAATTCGTTTGACGCCGCGTTTGCGACCCTCGTCTTCTGTTCAGTGGCCCAGCCGCACGAAGCCTTCGCCGAGCTGCGGCGCGTGGTGAAACCCGGCGGCACCGTCTTATTGCTCGAGCACGTTCGACCGGATAACTTACTCGGACCGATTTTCGACGTGCTGAATTTCATCACCGTTCCCTTATTCGACGACCATTTCAACCGGCGCACTGCAAACGACGCCGGGCGCGCCGGGTTGGAAGTTGTGAAAGTCGAAAAGAGTCTGCTCGGCATAATCAACCTGATAACTTCCCGCGTTTGAAGATCGGACTGTCCGCGCAGTGGTACTGACCTCACAACGCTACCGTTTTGCTGCTCCTATCCGTGTAATCGGCGGAATCTGCGGATATCACTCCAGCGACTTCATGATCTCGGCAAACTTTTCCACCTCAGCGCGGGTGCGTTCCAGTGAGCGGCGGCTGTCAAGATAGGCCGTCCAGACCGGAGTTTGCGTGAGGGCTTTCGTCGTATCGGGGTCGAGGGTTTGGGCCATGAGGGCAATGAGATCGCTGACGACGCGCGTGTGTTCGAGCAGCGACTCAATGATCGTGTAGGCCAGGCGTGCCTGCTGCTGATCCAAATCGCGCGGTGTCTCGTTGTTTAAGAGTTCCTCTGGCATGTCGTGTCCATCGGCCGCGGATTAACGCGGATTGCGCGAATCTGAAACCGTTGCGAATTTTCCTAAAATCCTGATCTGATCCGCGCGTATCCGCGAAAATCCGCGGCTAAAGATTCTCTTCCCAACTCCCCTTCACAAAAGGAAGCTCGCAAACCTGGGCCACAAACTCCGCTTCGCCGGCTATGACTTTCACCGCAATACCCGGTGCGAGATAGTCGTACTTCAAGTAGCCGAGCGCAATGGTACAACTTAATTCAGGCGAGTTAGTCGCCGAAGTTATCTTGCCAATCTCTTTGCCATCCGCCGACTGAATCGCCATTCCGGCTGCTACCGGAACGACTTTCTCAAACTTCAGCCCCGCCAATTTCTTGGCGACGTGGCCGCGATACTTGATGCGCGCAATGATCTCCTGGCCAACATAACAGCCCTTCGTGTAACTGACCGCATCGTCGAGAGTTGTTTCCGTCACGATGTTCGTTTCATCCATGTCGACGCCGTAACGAGGCAGGCCGGCTTCAATTCTTAAAATCTCGAGCGCCTCATAACCCACCGGTTGCGCGCCGGCATTTTTGAAAGCTTCGAATAGCTCGCTTGCGTCCGGAGACGGAACGACGAAATCGAATCCATCCTCCGCTGTGTGCGTCGCACGCAAAACTTTCACGATAACCTCTCGGTCTGGCGGCCACCGAAGTTCGACCACTTCATTTGACGATACTGCGGACGCGCTCTCGCCCAGCACCGCGCGCACAATGTCTCTGGCCCCACGGCCCTGAAGCGACAGCATCGCGGTTTGAGTCGTCACATCGTTGACGCGGAAATCGCCGGCAAGCGTGAACCGTTCAATAGTCTTCAGAACGCTGGCGTGCGTCGCAGCTTCGGTATCGATCAAAAACGTAGGACAGACATTCTTGTCTGTCCCGTCAGTCTTCTGGTCCTGTACGCGAATCACCCGCACACTCGCGATCAATCTCCCCTGAACAGTCGGAAACGCCGCGGGCATCCAACTGTGCTGCGCGAGCGTTTTCATGTCGTTGGTGATCAGACCGTTCAGAAACTTGATGGCCTCCGTTCCGCTCACGAGCAGCCGCCCGCGCGATGAAAGATCGATCAACCCCGCGCCTGCTGCGCGCACCGCCGCGTACTCGCCCGCCACATCGCCGAACGAGTGGGGCACAAACCAGCCGTCGCGCTCGATCATCGTCGCGCCAAGTTGTTCGTGCGTTTCATGCAGCGGCGACTTTAGTGTCGCAATCTGTTCAACTGCTTCCGTCATCAAACTTACTTTCTATCAAGAAGAGCGGGGGCAAGCCCACCTTCCTGACCACGAGCTGATCAAAACTTGAATTGCAGTCGCGATTGAATAGCTTTCAAGGTGAGAACATCCCTCAAGTTCGAAGTCTCGAGGTCAGGAAGGCGGGCTTGCCCCCGCTCTTACTCTTCTCAAGGCCTCAGACTGATTCGGTAAGTCTTGATTTTCGAGTTGAGCGTGGTGGCGTTCATCCCCAGCAGCCGCGCGGCGCGCGATTGGTGTCCGCCGGTTTGTTCCAGCGCCCGACGAATCAAGTCTATTTCGAAGCGGCGCACTTGATCGTAAAAATTAATGCCGCGGCCCAGGTCCTGCACCGCGCCCATGCTCGCCCCTTCCTGCGATGCAACTACCACTGACTGCGGATCGCTAATCTCGGGGCGCAGGCATTCGCGCGAAACTTCGTCACGCGGCGCAATTACCACGGCGCGTTCAATCGCGTTCTCCAACTCGCGTACATTCCCCGGCCACGAATAAGCTTCGAGCAGCGCCAGCACGTCCGGGGCGATTTGCTCCGACACCTGGCGCCCGTTCTCTTCGTTGTACTTCTCGATGAAATGCTGCGCGAGCGGCAGAATGTCCTCGCGCCGATCGCGTAGCGGCGGCAGTTCGATCGGCACTACGGCGAGCCGGTAATAAAGATCTTCGCGAAACGTTCCCTGCTTGACTGCTTCCTTCAATTCGATATTGGTCGCGGCAATGATGCGCACGTCGACGCGCCGCGGCGTCGTGTCTCCCAGCGGTGTGAATTCGCGCTCCTGAATGACGCGCAACAGCCGCACCTGCGTCTCCGGCGGAATATCGCCAATCTCGTCGAGAAAAATTGAACCGCCGTCCGCGACTTCAAACAGTCCTTTCTTCGCCGCTACCGCGCCGGTGAACGCGCCGCGCGTGTGGCCGAAGAGTTCTGACTCAAGCAGCTCGGAAGGGATGTTGGAACTATTGACGGTAACGAAGGGACGACCCGCGCGCGGACTCGATTCGTGAATCGCCTTGGCGATCAGCTCCTTGCCGGTGCCGCTTTCGCCGGTTATCAAAACAGTGGAACGAGCCGGCGCTACCTGCTCAACCAGACGAAAAACTTCCTGCATCACGTCGGAGCGACCGACGATAGCGCCGCGATCGACGGCGCGACTCATGGCGCGTCGCAAGGTGCGCCGCTCTTCTTCCTTACGTCGCCGCTTGATGCCGGCCCCAACCGTGGAAGTTATCTGTTCGTTTTGGAAAGGCTTGCGGATGCAGCCAAAAGCGCCGTGTTCCCAGGCGGCGATGGCAGTGTCGAAAGTGGCGTAAGCCGTGATCATAACGATCACCGCTTCCGGATCCATTTTCAAAAACTCTTCAAGCGCGCGCAGGCCGCCGATGCCCGGCATGGAAACATCCAGCAGCACCACGTCGTAAGCGCGACGGCCATACGACTCGAGTCCTTCCTCGCCGGTTTTTGCCAGATCGACGCGATAACCTTCGGAAGAGAGCAAGGTCTCCAAAACCTCGCGCATTATCTCTTCATCGTCAACGATGAGTACGGAACCTTTTTTAGCCACGCGTCTCTCGGTCTTTGCCGCCAATGTGTTGGACCTCAGCTGATTTGGGAGCGGATTAGTTTAGGGGAGATCGGTGCAAAAAAAAAGGCGATAGAAAAATGGGGTGTGACTTGGATTGAACTCTCTCTGTGTGTCCTCTGTGACCTCTGTGTCTCTGTGGTGGATCTTTGGCTGTAAAAATTCACCACAAAGACACAGAGACACAAAGAACACAAAGAGTTGCACGGAGAGCGCCTGAATGGCTGGTGGAATTTTCAGACCAGGTCCGCGACTGCCTGCAAGCGCGCGCGAGCCTGAACGGTGGGGATGCTGATGCGAAAAGTGGTGCCGTGTCCGGGAGTGCTTTCCACGCTGATGTGGCCCGAATGCTCCTGCACGATGCCGTAGGAAACGGCCAGACCAAGCCCGGTGCCCCGGCCAACGCCTTTGGTGGTGTAGAACGGGTCGTAAATCTTGGCCACATTTTCCGGCGCGATGCCGATGCCGCTGTCGACGATCTGGATGGTGAGCGAGTCGTCATCCGCGGGAATGGTGGAAATTTTGATCGAGCCGCCATAAGGGATCGCGTCGCGCGCATTAAGCAGCAGGTTTGTAAACACCTGTTGCAGCTTGCCGCTGTT